>Ga0157371_10000507_pt1 | contig 46999 bp, 49 predicted proteins | sample C45metaG_FD_113462 | JGI IMG/M metagenome (GOLD analysis project Ga0157371, IMG submission 113462) | Corn rhizosphere microbial communities from Kellogg Biological Station, Michigan, USA - C4-5 metaG | ecosystem: Host-associated > Plants > Roots > Rhizosphere > Soil | place: USA: Michigan... | reverse complement strand
CGCACGCCCTTCGACAAGCTCAGGGTGACACCCATTTTCGTTTTATAAATTGATACCTTAGCATCATGCCCACACAACCCACTCATCAACGTATCCTCTACTCCTGCTACGCGCATACCAGCCGCGAGGGCGAGCAGTTTATTGCCGAGCATGTGTTTGGCTTTGTATTTTCAGGCAGCCAGGTGATGTATGTGGGCGATAAAACGTATCCGTATCAGGCCGGCGATTTCAGGTTTTTTCGCAAGAACCAGCTCTGTAAATTTGTGAAACAACCGCCTGCCGGCGGCGAGTTTATGTCGCTTTCCATTCGCTTGGACAAAAATACTTTACAGCGGATAAGTCAGGAGTTGGATTTGCATCCGGATACTCCTTATGTCGGCGATGCTATTGTAACGTTGGAGCCCAATGAGCTGTTAACCAGCTTCGTTGAGTCCTTAAAACCTTACCTCAAAGCCGATAAAGATATTGACCCGATGCTGACCGAACTAAAAGTCAGGGAAGCGGTAATGCTGCTTTTGAAAACCAATCCGCAGCTCAAAAATGTGTTGTTTGATTTCGCCGAGCCGGGTAAGATCGACCTGGAAGCGTTCATGAATAAAAACTATAAGTACAGTGTTGATATCAGTCGCTTTGCTTATTTGACGGGTCGCAGTCTGGCGACTTTTAAGCGCGATTTTGAAAAGATCTATCACACCTCGCCCAACCGCTGGCTGCAGCAAAAACGCTTGGATGACGCGCACTACCTCATCAAAGAAAAAGGCTGGCGATCATCAGATGTTTATATGGAAGTTGGTTTTAAGGATTTGTCGCATTTCTCATTTGCGTTCAAGAAAGCGTTTGGGGTAGCGCCGTCGAGGGTGTAGTTGTTGGTGACAACACCAACAAAGGCGCAAGTATAACAGCGGCACATTAATTATAAAATACCGTCATTGCGAGGAACGAAGCAATCTCTACACGACAGGTGAAGAACGCGATATACCTATCGTGTAGGGATTGCTTCGTCGTTCCTCCTCGCAATGACGTGGAGATTTAAAAAGAAAGGTCGTCTTAATGGACGACCTTTCTTTTTATCAAATTGTTATTTTGAACATAATGAGACCTGACAACGAGTACAAAGGGGCTATCCCTCCAACAAAAACACAAACAACTCTTTAGGGCCATGTGCGCCTAATACCAGCATCTTCTCGATATCGGCGGTGCGGCTCGGGCCGGTAATGTTGGAGATCATGCTGGGCACATTGCCGTTGTATTTTTGTTTGATGAGTGCGAAACCGTCTTTCAGGTCGGGCACCAGTTGTGAGGTATATGCTAAAACAATGTGAACTTCAGGATAAATGTTCAAGCGGCGACCGGCGGCTTGTGCGCTTGACACCATTATGCTACCGTTACGGGCCACTAAAGCCTCGCACAGGGTTAAACCCACTTCGGCCTGGGTAAAGTCTTTATCGGTCTCAAAAAATGGGTATTCGTAGCGGTTCAGCACCTCCTGCAGGGCAGGTTCCCAGCAGTATATTTTGCGCCAGTTACGTTTTTCGGCAAGCTCCAGTAAAGTCTCAATAAACTGCACCTCATCCTCACAAAAAGCAAACTGACCCTGCACGGCGGTAAACTCCTCGGCAAACATCAGGTCCAGGTTTTCGGGCGCCGGCGGATACATGGGCAGACTTTCGAGGTTTGGATATGGGTTATCCCTCTTCTCTAACAGGGCCTGACGTATTTTTTTCAGCAGCTTTTCTTTTGGGGTGGTTATGTCGCGCATGGAATTGGTTTTATTGAGCTGGTGTCAAAAATAACATAAAATAAAAAAGTCCTTAGTGTTAAGTTAAAAAACTTTAAACTAAGGGCTTTGAATAACCTCTCTATTCTATTTATTCGCCTTGTGTGGCATCTTTTTCTTCAGGGTTTCTATCAAAAGTGCCTGAGTGGTCAACCACACCTTCGTGCTGCATACCTTGCGCAGCCTGTTCCTGGTTTGCTCCCGGATTGTCTACACCGTTTACAAACTCGTCATAAGTAGTACGGTGCTCAAATGGGCGTTTACCCAATATCTCTTCCAGATCAGACTGGAACAGGATCTCTTTCTCCAGCAGCTTTTCAGCCAATTTAACCAGGCCGTCTTTTTTATCCAGCAATAGCTGTTTGGTACGTGCGTACACGGCATTGATCTGGCTGCGAACTTCTGAGTCTATCAGTTCTGATGTTTTTTCAGAGTATGGTTTGTTAAACTGGTACTCGCCCTGGGTATCGTTAAATGAAACGTTACCTACTTTATCGTTCATACCATAAATGGTCACCATGGCGTATGATAATTTGGTGATGCGTTCCAAGTCGTTTTGTGCACCGGTTGATATTTTGCCAAACATAATGTCCTCGGCAACGCGGCCACCCATCGTCATGCACATACCATCTTCTAACTGCTCAATGGTGTACAAGAACTGCTCTTTAGGCAGGTATTGGGCATAGCCCAACGCAGCTACACCACGCGGAACAATAGATACCTTAACCAACGGATCGGCATGTTCCAGGAACCAGCCTGCAATAGCGTGACCGGCTTCGTGGTAAGCCACAATGCGTTTTTCTTCAGGAGATATGATCTTGTTCTTTTTCTCCAAACCACCAATCACCCGGTCAATAGCATCCTGAAAGTCCTGCATATCTACCGCTTCTTTGTTACGGCGGGCAGCAATCAGCGCAGCTTCGTTACAAACGTTAGCGATCTCGGCACCGGCAAAGCCTGGGGTTTGTGCCGATAATTTTTTAGCGTCAACACCATCGGCCAGTTTAACCGGTTTCAAGTGTACTTTAAATATCTGCTCACGACCGATCAAATCAGGTTTATCGATAGATATCTGTCTGTCAAAACGGCCCGGACGCAATAAAGCCGAGTCAAGCACATCCGGGCGGTTGGTTGCAGCCAGGATAATAATACCTGAATCTGTACCGAAACCATCCATCTCTACCAATAACTGGTTCAATGTATTCTCACGTTCGTCGTTACCACCAACGATGTTGTTTTTACCGCGGGCACGACCGATAGCATCGATCTCGTCAATGAATATGATACACGGCGCTTTGTCTTTAGCCTGACGGAACAAGTCGCGCACACGTGATGCACCTACGCCCACAAACATCTCCACAAAATCTGAACCTGACAACGAGAAGAACGGCACTTGCGCCTCGCCTGCCACGGCCTTTGCCAGCAAGGTTTTACCGGTACCCGGCGAACCTACCAACAACGCACCTTTAGGTATCTTACCACCCAGGTTAGTATATTTTTTTGGATTTTTAAGGAAATCGACAATCTCCATTACTTCCTGCTTAGCCTCTTCCAGACCGGCAACGTCATTGAAAGTTACCGATACCTGGGCTTCTTTATCAAACAGGGTGGCTTTTGATTTACCGATGTTGAAGATCTGACCGCCGGGGCCGCCTCCGGCACCACCGCCCATACGGCGCATGATGAACATCAACATAACAGCAAACACCACAATCATGATCACACATTGTACCAATCCGTTTGATAGCAGGCTGTCATGCGGAACATATTTAACCGCTATCTTTTGCGAATCAGGCACATCTTTCTGTGCATTAGCGATTGATTGCTTTAAGCTCTCAAACGATGCATCTGTAAAAGTGTATTGCGGATCGGCAGGCGTTACTCCAAAAGCGTGCTGCTGTTTTACAGCATCGGCATATTGGGGTTTCTTTAAACTGTCTTTTTTAATATGAACTTCGGCTACCAGGTAGTCGCCGTTTTTGTAAGCCTCAACATAGTCAACATCACCAGGCTTCAACATTTCAGTCTCGAAACGCTTAAAGTCTATCTGCTGGCCGGTATTAGCACCTGAGAAATAAGCCACACCAACAAACACAGCTATAGCAACTGCGTACAACCACATAAAATTAAATTTAGGAGGTTTAGGGGCTATTCTTTTATTAGGTATCTTTCTTATAGGTTTTGGCTTATCCAATTTCTTATCTTCCATTTGTTGTATTAATCTCTCTTGTAATTAAAAATTTGAGCTATAAATTAGGCGCTTTTATAGCTTTTTATTTCGGCATCTCCCCACAAATCTTCTACGCCGTAAAATTCGCGTTTGTCTGTTCTGAAAACGTGTACCACAACATCTATATAATCCAGTAGTATCCACTCGGCATATTCGAGGCCCTCTTTACGCCATGGCTCCTGCTTCAGGGCCTTGTAAATTTCTTCTTCGATACTGTTGGCAATTGCTTTGACTTGAGTGGATGAGTCGGCGTTACAAATCACAAAATAATCTGTCACCGAACTGTGGATATTACGAAGGTCTAATCTGACGATGTCGTTTCCTTTTTTTTCCTGTATGCCATGAATGGCTAACTCAGAAATATAAGCTGATTCACTGGTCGCTTTATTTTTTACCATCAAAAAGAATTAGTTTTGAACGTTTTTGAGTATAGCATTATTATAAATATAACATTGCAAAATAACATATTTTCAGGATTATTTGTTGGACAAAATTTACTGACACTAAAAGAGGTCGACTCGACCAACAATTTCCTTAAAAACCTATTGTCAAATTCCAAGCCAGTGCCGGAGGGAACGGTCATTATGGCAGAAACACAATTTGCCGGCCGGGGCCAGCAAAACAATAAATGGCATGCCGAGCCCGGTAAAAACCTCACTTTCAGCCTGCTTTTACAGCCCCATTTTTTAGATGTAGCCGATCAGTTTGATTTGAACCGGGCAGTCAGTATGGGTGTTTATGATGCGCTGTTCTCGTTATTAGGCAACGGCCTTAAAATCAAGTGGCCCAACGACATATACTATGCCGACAGGAAATTAGGCGGTATGCTTATTGAAAATTTACTGCAGGGCAGCCGCATTAAAAACTCCATCATAGGTATAGGTTTAAATATTAACCAGGAGAACTTTCCGGACGATGCTGCGGGTGCCACATCAGTAAAACAGATATTACAGAGGGATTACCAACTTAATGATATATTAGCTGACATTTGCAACAACATTGAGGCCTGGTATTTAAAATTAAAGGCCGGTAAAACGGATTTGATACGCCATACGTATATTTCACGGTTATACTGGTTCAATGAAGAAAAACGTTTCAAAGCAGCCGGCCGCGAGTTTACCGGCACAGTAACCGGTGTTAAAGACAACGGCCTGCTGATAGTGAAGCACAACGATACCGAAATAACTTATAACCTTAAAGAGATAGAATTTTTAAACAAACAAACATGAGAAAAGCATTAGCAATATTTGCCGCCTTATTTTTAACTGTGGGCGCCTATGCTCAAATTGTTACACCAGTAAAATGGGCCTATGCAGCCAAAAAAACCAGCCCTACCGAGGTTACCGTCTTCCTGAAAGCTACAATGGACAACGGTTGGCACATCTACTCACAACACGTTAAAGATGGCGGACCAATCAAAACGTCGTTCACCTTTGCTAAATCAAAAGACTATGCTTTGGTTGGCCCGGTAAGCGAGCCAAAACCAGAAACCCGTTTCGAAAAAGCTTTCAGCATGGATGTTAGTTTTTTTGAGAAGGAAGTTATCTTTCAGCAAAAAATAAAATTAAAATCACCAAAAGTAGCTGCAATTAAAGGTCAGCTGGAATACATGACCTGTAATGATTCAAAATGCCTGCCACCTGAAGATGTGAACTTTAATATCCCAATTGGTAAATAATTTTTTTGACGACGATGACAGCAGCTTCGAAAAGTTTTTTGTTGAGGTGGATATTTTTGATTTGCCTGGTAATTGGTACAGGGTTAGTTGCCAGCACACAGCCCGCAAAGGCTCAGGACACCAGCGGCGTAAGCTTTACCAGCATCCCAACAGCTGCCGATAGCATTGCCATGCGCAAGAAAGCGCAACAAGCACAAGTAACGAAACAAAAGGCAACTATAAACGCGCCCGTTGCTACAGAAAAACCAAAAACATTGTGGCAGATCTTTATCGCTGGTTTTTTGGGCGGCTTAGCGGCAGTAATCATGCCTTGTATATACCCGCTGCTGCCGTTAACGGTTAGCTTTTTCACCAAAAAGTCGGGCTCAAGGGCAAAGGGTATCGGGCAATCGCTGATTTACGGGCTGTCAATCATTATTATTTACGTTGGCCTGGGATTAATCATCTCAGGGCTGTTTGGATCTGACGCTTTAAATGCTTTGGCAACCAACGGCATATTCAATATTTTCTTTTTCCTGCTGCTGGTGGTTTTTGGCATCTCCTTTTTGGGAGCCTTCGAAATCACGCTGCCCAGCTCGTTGGGCAATAAACTCGACGCCAATGCTGATAAAGGTGGCATTGCCGGCATTTTTTTTATGGCTGCTACTTTGGTAGTGGTATCTTTCTCGTGCACCGGGCCCATCATCGGTACGCTGCTGGTTGAAGCTGCCTCAAAAGGCGACAGGCTTGGTCCGGCTGTGGGTATGGCCGGTTTCTCGGCAGCTTTAGCTCTGCCGTTTACCGCTTTCGCCTTGTTCCCATCGGCGTTGAAATCGCTGCCAAAATCGGGCGGGTGGTTAAATACAGTTAAAGTATGTTTAGGCTTTCTGGAGATTGCCTTTGCGCTCAAGTTTTTATCGAACGTCGATCTGGCTTATCACTGGAACTGGTTTAACCGCGATATTTTCTTGTCGATATGGATTGCCCTGGGCGTATTGTTGGGCTTATATCTGTTAGGAAAAATCAAGTTTTCGCACGATAGCGAGGTGAGTTTTGTATCTATCCCTCGCTTTTTTATGGCGGTTTTGACCTTTGCTTTTACCGTCTATATGATCCCCGGCCTATGGGGTGCACCTTTGAAACCGCTAAGCGCCTTCTTGCCACCAATAGCTACGCAGGAGTTTGATCTGTCGCAAACGCCGGGTGGTAACAGCACCGCCAGTGCGCCGGCTAAAACATCATCGCTTACAAAAAAATACGCCGCCAACTATACCCGCATTGCTACCCGCGGCCTAGATGCCTGGTACGATTATGACCAAGCGCTGCAAGTATCAAAAGAACTGCACAAACCTATCATGATTGACTTTACCGGTTTTAACTGTGTGAACTGCCGACAGATGGAAGCTGACGTTTGGACAGACCCGCGCGTGTTTAATCACCTTAAGAACGACTACGTGCTGCTGCAGTTGGTAGTCGACGACAAAGCTGAGCTGGAACCGTCTGAACAATTTACGTCGACCTATAGTGGTAAAAAAATTACCACCCTGGGCGGCAAATGGAGCGATCTGGAAGCATCGCGTTTTAACGCTAACTCGCAGCCTTTCTATGTGTTGCTGGACAGCGATGGCAACATGATGACCGACGCCAACGGCACTACCATCCAGCCATCGCCGGCCAATTATAATGTGGATAGTTACCTGAAATTTTTAGAAAGCGGAATTACCGCTTATCAAAGTGCGCAACAAGCCAAAAAATAACGTAAATTTGCGGCTCAAAACGGGCAAATGGTCGTCATTTGCCTAAATCTGGTACCATCAAAGTTTTCTTAATAAGCAATGACCCCGATAAAAAAAATTGGACTTTTTACGTCAGGTAGCGACGCGCCCGGTATGAACGCAGCTATAAGAGCCGTTATACGTACCGCTGTTTTTAATGACATTGAACTTGCCGGCATTATGCGCGGCTTTGAAGGCATGATCAATGACGACATCCAGCCGTTAACTACCAAATCTGCCTCAAACATTATTCAGCGTGGTGGCACTATTTTAAAAGCCAGCCGCAGCGAAGAATTTAAAACAGCTGAGGGTCGGGACAAAGCTTATAAAAACTTAAAAAAACATGGTATCGACGCCTTAGTTGCCCTGGGTGGTAACGGCACCATCAAAGCGGTTAAAGAATTTGGCGAAGAGCATCCGGATATTAAAATCATTGCGGTGCCTTGTACTATTGATAACGACTTGCGCGGATCTGACTTTACTATTGGTTATGACACCGCCATCAACACCGTTATTGAAGCGGTTGATAAGATCAGAGAAACCGCTGAGTCGCACGACCGATTGTTTATTGTTGAAGTAATGGGTGCCGATTCTGGTATGATTGCCCTGCGTACCGGTATCGGCGTTGGCGCTGAGGCGGTGATGGTTCCTGAAACCAAGTCGGACCTTGACGCCCTTTACGCTCGCCTTGAACGCGGTCGTAAAGACAAAACCTCAAAAATTATTATGGTTGCCGAAGGTAATGAGCCGGGCGGCGCATTCCAGATTGGCGAAGCGATAAAAGAACGCTATCCGAATTACGATACCCGTGTTTCTATACTGGGCCACATTCAGCGTGGTGGTAAACCTACCTGTATGGACCGCGTACTGGCCAGCCTTTTAGGCGTGGCTGCAGTTGAGGCCCTGATACAAGGCCGTACCGGCGAGATGGTGGGCCTTATCCATAACGAAATTACTTTCACGCCGTTCGGTCAATCAGTAAAACACCATTTGGATGTGAATGCTGAGTTTACACGAATTGTGGAGATGTTGTCGTTGTAGGTTTTGGTTCATGGTTAATAGATGATAGTTCATAGACATCATATAAAAGAAGAAGCCGCTGAGATTCAGCGGCTTCTTCTTTTATGCCCCCTTGTCATTCTGAGCATAGCGAAGAATCTTATACGATTTGCTAGTCGCTTTTATAAGATTCTTCGCTATGCTCAGAATGACAAAAAATTCAGAATAGGCCTAAATTAACCATGGTCTATTGACCATCGACTATGGCCTTCAAAAAACCTACAATAACTTCGCAGCCACTTCTTTCCAATTATTTACACGCTCATAGTCAGTAAGCATCACATTGTGGGGTGAGGTAAACAGCAGTTTGCGTCCATTAAAGCGCATGAAATTTTTGGTACGATCGTCAATCATGATGTCGGTATTCACGATCTTGTGTCCGCAGAACATAATATTGGTCCACTTGATAAAAGGGAAATAGTCGCCCAACCAGGCTTGTTTATCTTCTAATGACAGCGGAAACTCGGTAGCGGCCGATACAATGTATACATCGTACTTTTTATGCAGCTCGGCTATCACTTCCTGGCTGTCGGCTATCACTTTCAGATCGCGGAAGAAACCTTTGCGATTAATATACTCGCGCAGGGTATGATCCAGCTCGGGCGGCAGCAATTCGCGAAACTCTTTGCCATGCATTTGGTCGAGCGTGTAATTGTATCCGTGTTCCTGCTGGTAAATGGTTATAAATTTATCAATGGGGTCGGCAATCACCTCGTCCATATCAATAGCTATACTTAACTTGTTATTCATGGCGCAAATCTCACATTTTGCAGGCTAAATACCTGATCTTAAAGTTTGTTTTTTTATTCTGGATATAATTGCTACCTTTGCGTCCCCGCTGAAAACAAACTCCGGGGGAATGTTGAACACATAACTTTTAAATTAAATGGCAACTAAAATCAGATTGCAAAGACATGGTAAAAAGGGTCGGCCTTTTTATTACATCGTAGTAGCAGACTCTCGTGCACCACGTGATGGTCGTTTTATCGAGCGTTTAGGTTCTTACAACCCAAACACTAATCCTGCTACAATTGACATTAACTTCGACAAAGCGGTAACCTGGGTTGACAATGGCGCCCAACCAACTGACACTTGTCGTGCTATCCTTTCTTACAAAGGCGTGCTTTACAAAAAACACTTACAAGGTGGCGTTAAAAAAGGCGCTTTAACTCAAGAACAAGCTGACGCTAAATTCGCAGCATGGTTAGAGCAAAAAGATGGCAAAATCACCGGCAAAAAAGCCGACTTATCATCTGCTAAACAAGCAACTCGTAAAGCTGCTTTAGAGGCCGAGGCTAAGAAAAATCAGGACAAAGCTGCTGCTATTGCTGCTAAAAACACGCCACCGGCTGAAGAAGTTGAAGAAACTGAAGCTCCGGTTGCTGAGGGCGAAGAAGCACCTGCTGCTGAAGCTACTGAAACTCCAGCCGATAGCGCTGAATAATTTCGGGTTCCAAGAATCAAGATTCAAGAACCAGGAATCAAGACTTAACATGGCGAAGCACCTGCGGGTTCTTCGCCATTGTTGTTTTACACAATCCTAACGAACTTGTCATTTCGACGAGGAACGAGGAGAAATCTTATACACCCTGCTACCGATCGTTCGTACAAGATTTCTCACTACGTTCGAAATGACAAAAGGGTATAGAATAAAGATTATTCAAATGAAAATCCAAGACTGTTTCCGCGTAGGCAGCATACTAAAAACCAAGGGCCTGAAAGGTGAAATGCAACTGTATGTTGATTTCGACGAACTGGAGGATATTGAATTTGACGCTATTTTTGTGGAGATAGGCGGCAAACTGGCGCCATTTTTTGTAGAGTCGATCAAGTATGGCAATGGCACGCAGGCTTATTTATATTTGGAGGATGTAGATACGGTGGAGAAAGCATCGGTTTTAGTCAGAAAAGATATCTACCTGCCCAACAAACTTAAACCAATAAAAAGCGAAGAGGATTTTACTTTGTTTGACCTGGAAGGCTTCACCGTTATTGATGAGCGCGAGGGCGAACTGGGCATCATAACCGAGATCAACGAATATCCGCAACAGCTGGTGGCATCTGTTACCTATAAAGGCGTCGAAGTACTGTTCCCGCTTAACGAAGATATTATTACCGGTATTGATGTGGTAAAAGAGATTTTATCGGTCGATTTACCGGAGGGATTGCTGGAGATTTATTTGGGATAAATTTCTTTTTATAATACTCTATGTCATGCTGAAACAAGTTCAGCATCCCACTCGCCAAGTAAGCACGTTGCTTTGATAATGGATGCCGAAACAAGTTCGGCATGACTCATGTAAATTTTTTTTGTCAAAAATACTGGTAACTATATATCAGTTGGGACAAAGTAACTTTAAAAGCTTTTTTATTATAATAATTTAATACATACATTGCTTTAAATAAGCCTATTGCAATGTATATAATGTACGTCGACGAAAGTGGGGACACTGGTATATCGCCCCACAGTTCAAAGCATTTTATTTTATCGGGATTAGTCATAAATCAAAACGATTGGGATAAGTTTTTAGCCCGTTTGAAAGCATTTCGAAAATCTATAAAAGATACTTATGGTTTAAACCAGAGAACTGAAATACATGCCAAAGAATTGCTAAGGGTTGAAAAATTAATGGAGTATAAGAAAATAGCTAAAAAAGATCGTGTAAAAATTCTAAAAGATTATACCTCTCAAATACCGTTAATTTTTGACACCGCCTTTATAATAAATGTATGTATTGATAAGGAAACGATTGCCACTGGAAGAGATGTGTTTGAATTAGGGTGGGGCAGAATGCTACAGCGATATGATACTTTTTTAAAAAAGGACGCTAAGGATAAAGGAGTAGTGATTGTTGATGGAATTAGTAATATAAAGCTGATGACATTACATCGAAAGATGCGAGTATATAATCCTGTTCCATCGAGAATAACGCCACCATCGCATAACGTTCCGATTGACAATGTATTAGAAGATGTGTTTGGTAGAGAATCTCACCATTCTTATTTCATTCAAACTGTAGACGTTATTGCTTATACATTATTTAGAAAAGAGTTTATTAAGGGTAGTCTTAAAAAATATGGTTTGGAATTTCTTTTTGATAAACTCGATACAATATTGCTAAAAAAAGCAAGCAATGCTGACCCACAAGGCATCGTAAGACAATAAAAGCCTCGGTTCAAAAACCGAGGCTCAAATAATTTTGATTGGGTGCGGCCCGATTAAAGCAAGCGGCTTAACCGAGTCGGCTTAGTCTCAAAAGTATAACTACTTTTAGTAGCTGACAAGCGACTTATTAACATTCTCATTAAAAAAACCGCCATAATTATCAACAGTTTTCTATTAAACGCTCAAAAATACAGAATATTATTTAATAATACAGAATTTGTTTTGTATTTCTTTATTGGAAGAAAAATTGTTTTCAAAAAAACTTGTCCCACATTGTTATTAAAATTATATTTGTCCCAATAAGTTATTAAAATCATGACAACTCAATTCAATAGCCTTATTCAAGTATTAGATTTCTTCAAAGATGAAGATACTTGTAAACGTTACTTAGCTAATAGTCGTTGGGGTAATGAGCCTGCCTGCCCTCATTGTGGTAATGTTGGTGCCTATGTAACCAACAGGGGCTATAAATGCAAGGCTAAAGAGTGTCAAAAGAAATTTAGCGTAACTACTGGAACCATATTTGAGAATACAAAAATCAGCTTGCGTACATGGTTTGCTGCAATGTATCTATGTACCGCGCATAAAAAAGGGATTAGCTCATTACAGTTAAGCCGTGATTTAAACCTTACTCAAAAAACAGCTTGGTTTATATTACACCGCATACGCGAAATGCTGAACAGCAACCAAACTGAACAACTAAGCGGAACTGTTGAAATTGATGAAACTTATGTAGGCGGTGCAACTAAAAATAAGAGCAACAAAAAGCGCAAAGAGCTAAAGGCAACAGGCGGCCAGTATTTTAGTAAAACGTCTATAGTAGCTATGGTACAACGTGACGGTGAAGTTAGAACAGAAGTATTAAAAGCCAATAGTGTTAAATACAGCGATGTATTGCCAATTATACAGGCTAACGTTGCGGAGAACGCTTTAATCATTACCGATAGCTCAACTATGTATGGTAGCCTCAAAAACTCTTACAAACACGAAACGGTTAACCACGTGCAAAAAGAGTATGCGAGGGGTGCAATGCACACTAACACCATTGAGGGCTTTTTTAGCCAGTTAAAGCGAGGTATTTACGGCATCTATCACCAAGTATCTCCAAAGCATTTACATCGCTATTGCCACGAATTTGGGTATCGGTATAACACAAGATCAATCAAAGATGTAACCCGTTTTGAAGATGCCGTTAAAAACGTAAATAATGTGCGCTTGACTTATGCAGATTTAATTAAGTAAATTTGTCTATGGCAAAAGAGAAAGTTAAAAGCGAACCTAAAAAGGTACGTGCTGACAAGTACGAAGAAAAGGTAAAATTCGCCGGCTCTTTAGAGCAAATGATAAAGATTGCAGGCAATACCCCGCCACCTAAAAAAGATAAATAGCACCTATTTCGGTGATAGTAAGAAACTTATTCATAATTTCAGGCTACTGATTAGGTAGCCTTTTTTATGAATAAGAATTTAACCATCACATTCCTTGAATTTCTAGAACCAACCACCGAAGCAAACCCAACCGAAAAAGTAATTAACGACTTCATGATTTCCAAGTTTGAAAAGCCATCTTCGGACATAAGTAATGAAAATGATGCGGGTATAATCTTTTTAAAACGCCTAACCTCTAAGAAATTAATCGACGTAATTAATAACCCTTACGACCAAATAGTAATGGGGTGGGAATATGTAAGCGGTGAACAAATTTGTAAGAGATGGTGGGATAGTACCACCGAGCCAACAAGAGCTATTCTTACAGAAGACGGTCTTGAATATTTACATAATTATAGGGTCAACGAAATACTTTTAGAAACAAACATTTCAAGTAGAGATACAAACATATCCATACAAAACACTAACGAGGCTGTTAAGAAAAATATAACTGCGCAAATCATATTAGGCATAGTCTCTGCGTTGGCAATAGTCGTTACTGCTATAATCGCTGTTATGGCATTTTACAAAGATGACTCAGAAAACCTGATATTGATACGCAAAGCAATGCAACGCCAAGACAGCATATTGCAAAACATCCAGCAATCACAAAAAGGGATAGACACATCTCTGAAGTTAATGGCAAAGAAAACTTCGACCAAAAAGAACTAAACTTATTTTTCATAAGTTACCCCCTTTCTTTGTCCCAACTGATATATAGTTACCAAAATACTTGACATTTGTAAAGCTTGTTTTACATTTGGTAAACCAAACTTTACAATCCATGAAAACACGTTTTTTATTTCCGCACAAATTTAGGTTAGCCGGTATCCTATTATTGGCCATAGCTATTATTCTATGCATGGTTAATTATTTTAAAACCGGCGGTATTTTTACTTCTACTTATCTCGGCAACCTTAATCCAATCCCTCCTGATGTATGGGTATCGATGATCTACAACGATTTTCTCCAGATAAGCATCGTTCTTGGTTTATTATTCATTGCATTTTCGAAAGAAAAAATTGAGGATGAACAGTTGGCTCAACTAAGACTTGATTCATTACAGTGGGCTGTATATGTAAACTATGCGTTATTTATTTTGTGTATCATTATCTTATATGACTGGAATTTTCTTCGAGTAATAATGTTTAACATCATCACACCACTTATTTTCTTTATCGTCCGTTTCCGGTGGAAGATCTATTCGCTAAGTCGTTCACTTAAAGCGGATATTATATGAAAAACACCCTTCGCGTAGAACGCGCCATCAAAAATATTACCCAGGGCGAACTGGCCGAGCTGATAGGCGTATCGCGCCAAACCATTAATACCATTGAAAGTAACCGATATGTACCCTCAACGGTGCTGGCCCTTAAAATTGCCCGGGTGTTTGATAAACCCGTCGAAGAAATATTTATCTTGGATGATGAGGATTAGATAAGAGTCAAGAACCAAGAGACAAGAATCAAGACTTTCAATATTTACTTGTTATGAGAGAGACCGCATCTGCGCCTTTACTTACTTTGAATAGAGGCACCACCAATATTGATTTCTACAAAAACGCATTCAACGCAACGGAAAACTTTCGCCTGCTGAACGATGACGGCAGCATCCACGTTGCCGAGTTGGTTATTGACGGCCAGAAATTTCATGTACACGAAATGATGCCACACGATGCGCACAAGGTTAGTCCGGAAGCTAATAAGGGCACCACTGTAGAGATAGGTTTATTTACTGCCGATGTTCACGCCGTTTTCAACCGGGCCATCGCCGCAGGCGCAACCATCATATCGCCCGTAACAGACCACGAATACGGCTATCGCCAGGGTGAATTACAGGATCCCTTCGGCCACCGCTGGACAATTCAGTGCGAGATACCAATGTCGCCGGACTGGCATTTTTAGAACCAAGAGTAAAGAATCAAGAACAAAGGCTATATATAGATAAAGCCAATCTTGGCTCTTGATTCTCGATTCTTGACTCTATTCAAAAACCCTATCTTTGCAACCATGCGTTTTGATATCATAACTATATTGCCGGGTTTGCTGGAGAGCCCCTTTGCTCATTCTATTTTGCAGCGTGCGCAAAAGAAGGGCCTGGCAGAGATACACGTGCATAACCTGCGCGATTACGCCAGCGGCAAACAGAAAAGTGTGGACGATTATCCTTATGGCGGCGGTAGCGGCATGGTGATGAATATTGAGCCATTTGCCAAATGTATTGAGGCGCTGAAAGCCGAGCGCGACTATGACGAGGTGATTTTCATGTCCCCGGATGGCGAGACGCTTAACCAGCCTATGGCTAACCAGCTGTCGGTTAAAAAAAATATTATCATCCTTTGCGGCCACTATAAAGGCATTGACCAGCGTATACGCGATATTTTTGTGACCCGTGAAATTTCTGTGGGCGATTATGTGTTGTCGGGCGGTGAGCTGCCGGCGGCTATTGTGGTTGATGCCGTGGTAAGGCTGATTCCCGGAGTATTGTCGGACGAAACATCTGCCCTGTCTGATTCTTTTCAGGATGGGCTGCTTGACGCCCCTGTCTACACCCGGCCCGCCGACTGGAACGGGCATAAAGTTCCGGACGTTTTATTGAGCGGACACGCCGGCGAGATAGAAAAATGGCGTTTTGAACAAGCTGTCGAGCGCACCAAACAGCGCCGCCCTGATCTTTTGGACGAATAGTGGTTAAATAGTTGATTGGTTGATTAGGTTATTAGTTAATGTCAACCAAATCAACTTAAAACAAGCAAAGCCTGTTGATAACAAACTAAATGTTGAAATTTTTAAATTCGGTTTTTATAATTCAAAAATTATCCCTATAATTGCAATCCGATTTTTACGGGTTAAAAATCGCATTTAGAGGTTAAAAATCATGGATTTAGTAAAATTTGTAGAAGAGCAAACAGTAAAGATCAACCAGTTTCCGGCGTTCAAAGCTGGCGATACTGTAAGCGTACATTATAAAATCAGAGAAGGTAACAAAGAACGTATTCAGGTTTACCAAGGTGTATGTATCCAACGCAACAGCACAGGCGTTTCTGAAACATTTACAGTACGTAAAGTTTCAAACGGTATTGGCGTTGAGCGTATTTTCCCTGCTAACTCACCAAACATTGAAAAAGTTGAAGTTAACAGCGTTGGTAAAGTACGTCGCTCTAAACTTTACTACCTGCGTGCCCTTACTGGTAAAGCAGCTCGTATCAAATCAAAAAGAGTGTAATTATCACCATAATTTTAAAAAAACCTTTCTGCGAAATCAGAAAGGTTTTTTTTTGCCCTATAGTTTAGCGTCTTTTTGCTTAAAAGTTCAATAAACTTAAATTATTAATTGTACGTATACAGAATTGAGCTGCGCATCTATTTTTTTTGCGGTGTAAATTTTTATTTTTGAGACTACCGGATCGCATAAATAGCTCATTTTCAATGAAAACAATTAATTATTTATAGATTTTAACCCAACAGCAAAAACTTTAACCTGAAACAATGCTATGTTAATTACGCAAACTTTTTCAAGCCTGATTGAAAACAACAATTCTACGTTAAATAACACTTCTTCTGATCTTTTAAACGGATTAAAGGTGTTTCACAACAACCAGTGGTACATTTGTGGCAATCTGGCCTTAAATGAAGGCCTTGCCCCACATAAGTTGTTAAACTCATCGCCTGAAGATCTGGATTACCAGCTACTAGTTAAAGCAGCATTACTGTTAGTTGCCGAAGACGTTGAACAACCCATAACCGTTACTACCGGTTTCCCGTACGCTACTTACCGTATTTACAAAGAAGCCGCTATTGAACAATTAAAAAAGAGCCACATAATTGAATACGATGCTTCAACCTTTGGCGGCAGTGGCAAAAGAACTTCAATATTAGAAGTTAAAAACGTTGACGTTATTCCTGAGATTGTAGGCTGCTCTATCGCTCTGCGCAAAGGCGACGCCGCTGCAACAGGAAATTTCTTTATACTAAGCTGCGGTTTTGGCACATTTGAATCTGTTTTAAGTATGGACTCAGGTGTGGTTGAGCAAAGCATGATCAGCACTCATGGCTTACGTTATGCTATTAACTACATGATCAACGAGCTGCAAAAAACACATTACCTGGAATTGCGCACCGCCAATACACTTGACGATGCTTTCCAAAAAGGATACCTGTATATCAACAAAAAGAATATCGATGTGCGCGAGATTCGCAAAAATGCGCTGAGAGCCTACTATAACGAAGTGATTTCGCCAAGTTTAAGAAACGTTATTAACGACAAAAACTTAATGAAGACCAATAAGGTTTATTTATGCGGTGGCGGCATGTTTTACCAGGATCTGGTTGACTGCTTCACTGCCGAGTTTGGCGAACTTGTCCAGCTTGAAGTGGTGAACGACCCGGCTTCGTTGGCAAGCAAAGGTTACGCACTAAACTCATTACGTATTTCAGGCGGATTACAGAAATCATCAGTTGGTATCGATATCGGTAACGCAACCACTATTGTAACCCGTTTCGGTAACGACTAATTTATAGAGTACTAATATTTCCATGCTAAGCATCTTTAAAAAAGACACTCCAACTATACAAGAACCCACAAGTAATATCAAGGACCTTGCACACGATGGTCATAATTACTTCTCGGACGATTTAATTATTTTGGATGAAGCACTTACCGGCAACCTGTTTTGTGCCGAAAAAGTGATGATAGAGCAGCATGGCGTACTCACCGGAAACATAACGTCAAAAACCTGCCTGGTAACCGGGCAGGTTAATGGTGACATCCTTTCGCTTGATTTATTGGACATCAGGGCTACGGCTGTTGTTATCGGCAACATCCAGTCGGCCAAAGTGAACATAGAGCCTGGCGCTGTAATTAATGGTTATATCACTGTAGGCGAAGACATCGAGGCCCTTACAGAGCGCTGGAACAAAACTAAGTTCTCTACCGATCAGCACTTAACGGCTAAACTTAATAACGAATTATCGGCCATCAATATTTCATCTGCTGATAAGCCAATTGCCGTAGAGAAAACCGACAAGCCGAAGGCTGCACAGCCGACAACAACCTACGTTCCCGAGCCTGCAGCCGAAGAAAGATTAGTTGCTAAACCGCCTGTAGCTGCCGCTGCGCCAAAAAAGGATGAAGAGCAGGCGAATAACCAGCGTTGGTGGTAAGTATGTCGCTATTTTATTAACAAACCCTCTTTCCGCCGCAGGCGAAGAGAGAGGGTGGTCGAACGCAGTGAAGACCGGGTGAGTCCTCTCCGCCAAGATTAGAATGCGCGCCGGGGGACTCACCCCGACATTGCTTCGCTTGTCGGCCCTCTCTTCCGCAAGCGGGAAAGAGGGCTGTTGTGTGGACAAAGGGCGCGTACACAAACAAGAAAGGCCGGTATATCTCTACACCGGCCTTTCTTTTTAATATCTATTTAAGATTAAGCAGGTAGCTCAGCCAATACGGTACGGCCTCCTTTTACCACTTCGCCTATCTCGACATTGATTTTTGAGCCCAAAGGCAGGAACACGTCCACACGCGATCCAAATTTGATAAAGCCAAACTGTTCGCCTTGTTGCACCTTGTCACCTTCTTTTACGTACCAAACAATGCGGCGGGCCAATGCACCGGCAATTTGTCTGAACAACACCTGGGTGCCGTTAGCATTTTCGGTCACTACGGTAGTGCGCTCGTTTTCGGTAGATGATTTTGGGTGCCAGGCAACCAGGTATTTGCCCGGATGATATTTAAAATATTTTACAACGCCGCTTATTGGATTACGGTTTACGTGCACGTTTATGGGCGACATAAATACCGATACCTGTATGCGTTTGTCTTTTAAAAACTCAGTTTCTGTGGTCTCTTCAATAACCACCACTTTGCCATCTGCCGGGCATAGCACGGTTTTCTCGTCGATAGTAATATCAAAATGCGGGTTACGGAAAAACTGTACAATAGTTACAAACAGCGCAAATGATAAAATGTAAACTATCCATTTTAAAGCGGTAGCATCGGGCCAGTAAAATTGAATAGCCGCGTTTAAGACAAAGATAAATAAGATACACAGCGCAAGGGACGTGTATCCCTCTTTATGGAAAGTCATTTTTTTCATTTATATAATTTCTCTTTTAATGGTAATGGAGCTATCATGTGCTTATATATTATTTGTTAAAGCAGCACATGATGATTTCATGATGTGCAAATTTAAACATTTGTAATGAAGTACAGGTAAGCATATACTACAGGGGCAGCAAGAAGCAAGCCGTCAAACCTGTCCAGCAGGCCACCGTGGCCCGGCAATATACCGCCTGAGTCTTTCACGTCGATACTACGTTTAAACATAGACTCTATCAAATCGCCGATGGTGCCGAAGCAACTGATGAGCACGCCGATACTGATCCATTGCGTAACTGACAGCTCTGTAAAATATCGGCTGATGACGTAAGCCACCAATGCGGTAATGATAATACCACCTATCAAACCCTCCCATGTCTTTTTTGGCGAATGGCGCTCAAACAATTTGTTACGCCCCAGCTTGCTGCCCACCAGGTAGGCCCCTGTGTCGTTGGCCCAAAGCATCAGTAAAAAGCCCATTGGGTAATGCAGATTAGCCGATGGACCGTTCAAATAAGCCAACGCATAGAAAAAGGTGAAAGGGATAATGGCAAATATAATCCCCATATAGGTGTACGCTATATTGGTAAACGGCGAGCTGTTCTTTTTAAACAACTCCTGTATAGAAATAAAGCTCAAGGTAACAGGCAGCAAAAAGATAAGTTTATGATAACTGCTATCGACAGAAATCAACGCAAAAACAATATAAATAAATGCGCCGTTAAGCACACCGGTCATTACATCGGGGTTGATGCCGGCTTTTTTAACCAGCCGGTAAAATTCAATTAATGCCAGTCCGCTAAGCAATAAATAGAACACGCCGAATACATAGCCATTAATTAAAACAGAGGCCAGCATCACTATGACAAAGAAAAAGCCGGTTATGGCACGAGTCTTCATATATTATAATTGGTTCAGGATCATGATCTCAATCGCGTTACCAAAATCCCGTTGGTGTATATAAACTTCGACATCGCCAAAATCACGATGCGACAAAGCTTGTTTGTTTAATAAAACCGCATCAATCTCATTCTCGCAAAGCACCTGCTTTACCATTTCTGACTGGTAAAAATCGGACGAAGAAAAAAATTTGATCCAGTTTTTTTCCATTTACTTAAAGGGCGCCTTCATCCTGCCCGCTGCGATATTGCGGCACAGATACAGCAAAAATAACATAATTATCAGGCTAAATAAGTACGCCGTCCAATTAAAAATATGCGTATCGTCGGGGTTAAAGTCTATCTTATGGTTTTGATACAGATAGCTCACTACAACAGCCGTACCGTTATTGATAAAGTGCCCCCAGACGGCAGGCCACACGCTGCCGCTCCATACCACAAAATAGCCAAACAGCGCGCCCAGCAGCAATCGCGGTAAAAAGCCGAAAAACTCCAGGTGAAAGGCGCTGAACAAAGCTGCTGCTATCCATACAGCCGCATGGGGGTTCTTTGTCCACTTTAGAAGAATAGTTTGAATACAGCCTCTAAACATAAACTCCTCTACAATGGCGGTAAGCAGTCCCACTACTGTCAGCTTCATCAACATGCTGCTTACCGATTTCATTTGCAGCAAAACGTCGGTTAGTTTTTGAGCCTGATTCTCGGTATCGTGCATCCATTTTTCAAGTCCGGCCAAAAAGTTGGGGAGTGTTAGTTTTTGGTTGATGTTGCTCAAAGCTTCCATGAGCGGGCTCGAAACCAGCATCACACAAAATATAACCACCAGTAAAAACCACGGGAAGTTGAATGTGGTTCGCAAGTACTCTTTCGTATCCTTGGCCACGAATTTGGCAAAGACATAAGATGCTACGAAAATGGGTATGGTTGTACTTACAATCTGCAGTATCCATAAACCACTGGCAGCATTGGGGTCGTTTAGATTTAGCTGCGCGATTTTCATCAGCACATCAACACCATATACAGCCACAACTATCGCAGCGCCAAGCAAATATCCGCCACCAATAATGGCGAAAGTAAGACCGACAAAAATCAGCATCTGTACCCATGGATGTTGTTGTTTGATAGCACTTTCTGTCATTTGGCGTAATTTTCGTATTTTTGCAGTGCTTAAAGATAAGCCATGTCGGTACAAATAGGAAATATTGATTTAGGAGAGTTCCCGCTGTTGTTGGCACCGATGGAAGATGTGAGTGACCCACCCTTTCGATACGTATGCAAACAACACGGCGCGGATATGATGTATACCGAGTTTATCTCGTCGGAGGGATTGATACGCGATGCCGCCAAAAGTCTGAAAAAACTGGACATTTTTGAATACGAACGTCCCATAGGCATCCAGATTTTCGGCAGTGACATTGAACACATGCGCGAGGCTGCCGAAATATCTACCAAAGCCAATCCTGATCTGATTGACATTAACTATGGCTGCCCGGTAAAAAATGTGGCTTGCCGCGGTGCTGGTGCCAGTTTATTGCAGGATATCGACAAAATGGTGGCCATGACCAAAGCGGTTGTTGAGGCTACACACCTACCGGTAACCGTAAAAACCCGCCTGGGCTGGGACGATAATACCAAGAATGTTGAAGAGGTGGCCATGCGCCTGCAAGATGTGGGCATTAAGGCTTTAACTATACATGGCCGTACCCGCTCGCAGATGTATAAGGGGCAGGCCGACTGGACGTTAATTCGTGCCATAAAGAAAAATCCGTTGATAAATATCCCCATTTTTGGTAATGGCGATATCGACTCGCCTGAAAAAGCGGCAGCCTGGCGCCTGGAATATGGTGTTGATGGCATGATGATTGGCAGGGCCGCTATTGGTTACCCGTGGATATTCCGCGAGATTAAACATTACTTTGAAACCGGCGAGCATTTGGCCAAGCCAAGCTTTGCCGAGCGCATTGATGCCTGCCGTACGCATCTCATTAAATCAATAGAGTGGAAAGGGCCAAAAACAGGCATTTTTGAGATGAGAAGGCATTATACCAACTATTTTAAAGGCACACCCGACTTTAAAGAATACCGTACGCGCTTAGTTACCGCGGGCACTTTTGAAGAGTTACAGGAAATTTTATACGAGATCGAACACAACCCACGTTTTGATGACTCCGTATCTACTGTAACGATTTAACATTTGTTTTTTTGCTTTTTAACTAAGATGCTATATATTGCCCAAAAATAAGCCGGTAATATGGCTTAGTTTTTGATTAGCTGATTCTATCATTTATTTAACGCGAATACTTGTCATGGTTACATATATAACAGATGGGGTAAAGGTATCGGTTGAAACCATTTATCAGCCTGAATATTCAAACCCGGCAAACGATCATTTTATGTTTGCCTATAAAGTCACAATTGAGAACATGAGCGACTACGCAGTACGACTGATGAGCCGCCATTGGTATATATTTGATTCAAACGGCGCCAAGCGCGAAGTTGAAGGCGATGGCGTTGTAGGTATACAACCCATTATTGAACCCGGCAGTTCGCACGAATACGTTTCGGGCTGCAACCTTAAAACTGACATGGGCAGCATGAAAGGCGAATACCATATGATGCGCCTGCTGGATAACGCCATGTTTGATGTGCATATCCCTGAGTTTTATTTAATTGCGCCTTACAGGATGAATTAATATTTACGATATTTTATGAAAAAGCCCGGTTAAGATTTAACCGGGCTTTTTCTTTTCTACTTCATTTTGTCATCCTGAGCATAGCGAAGGATCTTATACGATTGATTTCTTTGCGATCTGCTTTACTAAGCGTATAAGATGTTTCGGTTATGCTCAACATGACAAACATATAAATGGGTGAGCGAGAGCCAGCCCTCATGCTTCGAGGGCCTCAGCATGACACCCCTTTCTTTAGCGAGGTTAATTACCATCATGTCCACGACCATGGCCTCCGCCACCACCGTGTTGCCCGCCGCCACCGCCGCCAAATCCACCTTGACGCTGCTGGCCACCACCGAAACCACCGCCACCCATACGTTGGGGCTCAGGCATACGTTGCGGTTGCATCATACGCTGTTGTTGTGGCATTTGCCGCGGCTGCTCCATACGTTGCGGCTGGAACTGGCGCTGCGGCCTGTCCTGACGCTGTTGCTGGAACTGGTGTTGCTGCTGTGGCATATTCTGACGTTGCATGCGTTGTTCCCTGAACTGGCGCTGTTGCATTTGTCGTTGCTGCTCGCGTTGCGGCGCCATCTGCCGTGCATGATTCATATCCCTATGCGCGGGGTTACTACGGTCAACCTGAGGCACGTTTCTGTTAAACCCACCCGGGGTACGATTTTCGGCCGGATTATGGCTTTGTCGCTGGTTACGATCAAACCCACGATTGGAGTTTTGAGCGGGATTACCGCGACGATTACCCATTTGCGCAGGCGAACTGGTGGAATGACTTCCGGGTCTGTTCATAGCCGGCATTGAAGGTCGGCCATGATTAGTGGAGAATCTTTGCTGCGGGTTACGACCGGCATTTTGCTGGTGCGATATCTGGGTGCGGGTCGGTTGGAAATGGCGCTCATTCATCACCCGCCGATCTTCAGCCCTCGGACTGGCCATAACACCGCCACGGCCGTTAAAGCTGGCGCGGCTGGCGGTGGGCCTTACGTTTACGCGATTAACATATACATTACGCACTACTGTTCTGTTTACCCTGAATACAGCTGTGTTGTATCTAAATACACGCCCGCTCCACATACCGCCGTAAAAGCCGTAACCGGGATAACCGTAGCCGTAATTGATACCGCCGTAAAAACCTACGTTGCGGGCCCAATAACCGCGGTGGAAAATGTAAACGCCGTCGTCAAAGCCCCAGTAGCATGGGGTCCATAACAAACCAGGCTCTGGCGGGGCCACCCATACACCGGGTACCCAATAATAACCATCAATAGGGTCATAGGCCCAATAACCGGGCTGCCATAACCAACCGTCAACCGGACATTCAGGTTGAACGTAAACAGGTAGCGGAGGTGGCGCTATCCTTACAGATATACCCACACTCACCTGTGCATCTGCCGCAGGCGAAACCATTAGGGTAACGCCCAGCAGTAAGAATATTCTGAGTATGTTTTTCATAACCATTCTGCTTTTATTTAAAGTCAGACAGTTATAAGAGCTAAATGTTTAATTGGCCAGCTTAGTTTCTGCGGTTGTTAAGTATTGAAGCATAGTAAAGCAGCGTAGCCAATGAGCCCAGAGCAGCAACCACATAGGTCATTGCGGCCCACCATAAAGCGTCTTTAGCTTGTTCATGCTCCTGGCGGGTTTGCATTACGGTGTAGTTATTATCTAACCAGGCTAAAGCACGCCGACTGGCGTCAAACTCTACCGGCAAGGTAATAAAGGCAAACACTGTTACGATAAGCAATCCGGCTACGCCGATGGCTAAAACAATAGGGCTATGGGCAAAAAGCAGCAACATCACTCCAATAAACAAGGTAAACTGTATGAGTGTTGACGCCGCATTAGTAATAGGCACCATAGTAGTACGCAAGCTTAACCAGCTATAGCCGACAGCATGTTGTACGGCGTGTCCGCACTCATGCGCAGCTACGGCAGCGGCGGCCACACTGCGGCTGTAATATACATCCGGACTTAAATTAACGGTACGGGTTTCAGGGTTATAGTGATCGCTCAACTGCCCTTCAACAGAAATTACCTGTACATCGTAAATGCCGTTGTCGCGCAGCATACGCTCGGCCACCTCCTGGCCTGAAAGGCCTGAAGTTAGCGGCATCTGCGCATATTCATTAAATTTACTTTTAAAGCGCCATTGTACAATTAAACTAACAAGGGCCACAGCTATCATGAGTAACCATGCCGGCCCTATTCCAGATCCTATAATAAGAGCTAAATGATTCATGTGAACTAATTTGTTTAAAACGATATTTCAAAAAGCATTCCAAGTGTTTTGACGCGTAATAGGTCGGTTTGTTTCATGTTTATAGCTGACATTTATGCAGTCGCCTCTATAAATACCGTCAAGTATTCACCCATAAATACTAATTAATTTAGCAAAACACTTTGCCAATGCAGATTAAATCTGCACATTTGCGTATCTGAATGTCAGCACATTAAAACATGGCCAAAAGCAAGATTGCATATTTCTGTCAAAGTTGTGGGTTTGAATCGCCCAAATGGTTGGGTAAATGCCCCTCATGCCAGCAATGGAATACCTTTGTTGAAGAGATCATCGAGAAAGATCAAAAATCTGTACCCACCTGGAAAGTAAGCAACAGCACGAGTACCCAACGCGCCAACAAACCTGTTGAAATTGCTAACATTACTTTTACCGAAGAAGACCGGCTGCTTACGCCGGACAAAGAGTTTAATCGGGTACTGGGCGGCGGCATTGTCGCCGGATCGCTGGTATTAATTGGCGGCGAGCCGGGGATTGGCAAATCGACCTTGATGCTACAGCTGGCTTTGAATATGCCAAACATTAGGGTGCTTTATGTGTCGGGCGAGGAAAGCGAGAAGCAGATCAAGATGCGGGCGGAACGACTCCAGGAGTCTGAAAGTCAAAAGTCAAAAGTCAAAAGTCAAAATAAATCAGAAACAGAACATCCGATATCCGATATCAAAAAAGGGGCTTTTATCCTTACTGAAACATCTACCCAAAACATCTTTAAGCAAATTGAAGAGCTGGAGCCTGATGTAGTGGTGATCGATTCGATTCAGACCTTGCATTCGGCACATATTGAATCTACGCCGGGCAGTGTGTCGCAGGTGCGCGAGTGTACCGCCGAGCTGCTGCGTTTTGCAAAGGAGACGGCAACTCCGGTGTTTCTGATTGGCCATATTACCAAAGACGGCGCTATAGCCGGCCCTAAAATACTGGAACATATGGTTGACACCGTTTTGCAGTTTGAAGGCGACAGGCACCATGTTTACCGCATTCTGCGCACGGTGAAGAATCGTTTTGGCTCGGCGTCAGAGCTGGGTATTTATGAGATGATGGGCGAGGGCCTGCGCGAGGTATCTAACCCGTCAGAAATATTATTGTCGCAACGCGATGAGGCTTTGAGTGGGATAGCCATATCGGCCACGTTAGAGGGTATGCGCCCAATGCTGATAGAGACGCAGGCGTTGGTGAGCACCTCGGTTTACGGCACTCCGCAACGTAATGCCAATGGCTTTGACGCCAAACGCATGAGCATGCTACTGGCCGTATTAGAAAAACGCTGTGGATTTAAGCTCGGCGCGCAGGATGTTTTCCTGAATATTACCGGCGGTATTAAGGTGGAGGACCCGGCTATTGACCTGGGTTTGGCTGCCGCCATCATATCATCGTACCAAAACATACCGATACCATTTAAAACCTGTTTTGCCGGCGAGATCGGCTTATCCGGTGAGATACGTGCCGTAAACCGGGTAGAACAACGTATTGCTGAGGCACAGAAACTTGGTTTCGAACAGATCTACATCTCCAAATACAACATGCCATCGGCAGCGCAGGACAAAAAACGTATGGACCTGTCGCGCTATACTATCGACATCAAGATGGTGGCTAATATTGAAGATTTCTTTGGGTTGCTGTTTGGGTAAGCCCCCTCTCTCTAAATTAGAGAGTTGTCATTTGAGCGATAGCGAAGAATCTTGTATAAGCGGCAAGTAAAGCGTATAAGATTCTTCGCTATCGCTCAAAATGACAAAAACATTGGACGGTGGGGTCTATTGAACTTTTACCGTAATCTTACGGATAACGTTGTTGTTATAGTCGGCAACATATAAGTTACCTTGCGAGTCAACAGCTATTGATTGCGGGTTGGCGAAACGGGCCGCGGCACCTACGCCATTTTGAAATCCGGTAGCATTTGCGCCGGCAATTACGTATAAAACTTTTTGATTAGTGATCTCCAGGATACGACCATTGCTGTCCACTATAAACATATTGCCTTGCGCATCTAAAGTAATACCGGTTGGGCTGCCAATGATTTTGGGATAGTTCAAGCCACCTGCATAAGTGCTAACTGTACCGGTTGGTGTTATCTTGCGGATAGCTTTGTTTTTATTATCGGCCACATAAATATTACCTGCTGCGTCGGTTGCTAATGCCACAGGATTGTTAAAATAAGCAGATGCAGCATCGCCGTCTATATATCCCGGAACAGATACCTGCGAATAACCGGTTGGGGCTTCATAACCCGCAAATCTGCTAACAACTCCTGCCGAAGTAATCTTGCGGATTAAGTTATTGGTACGATCGGCCACATATACATTTCCTGATCCATCAACCGCAGTTGCGGTTGGGTTAAGAAACTCTGCTTTGGCGGCATCGCCGTTTACATACCCCGCTATGGTATTACCTGCTAAAGTGCTCACGATACCGCCGGTGGAAATTTTACGAATAACATTATTACCCAAATCGGCAACATAGGCATTTCCTGTTGCATCAAAAGATATACCCCGCGGACCGTAAAAACTCGCCTGGTTCAATGCGCCATTAACATACCCCACCGCCGAAACATTTAAAGTGGCCACGGTGCCTGCGGTAGTAATTGTCCTGATGGCGTTATTATAAGTATCGCTTACATACAATAAACTATTTTGCGCGTTGTAAGAAATGTTTTGAGGGCCGTCAAACAAAGTCGCGGTGCCTGTACCATCGGCATAACCGTTAGCACCGGTTGTGCTACCGGCAAAAGTGGTGACCGTACCCACTGGCGACGCATCATTAGCAGGCATAGTGATAGTTAGCACATCGCTGTAGCCGGTGCCGGTTTCATTCGTTGCATACGCCCTGAAATAATAAGTTTGGCCCGGAACCAGCGCAGTAAAATTGATATCCCAGCGAGCGCCTAAAGTATCGGCTTTTTTGATATCAGAAATAGTTGGCACCTTGTTGGTTGAGCTAAAGCAAATACCATTTTCAGTAATAATATTGGCTGATGTGCTACGTCCATATACCGTAATGGTAGTAGACGTTAATCCGGTTACAACCGGGCTTACATCAACCGTAGGTAAAGCGAAAGATCCGGTGTTGTTTTTACATGCAACCATTGATGCAATAGCAGCAAATAACGTTATTATTAAAAAAGAGCCTTGTAGCGATTTTTTCATCTGTTTAATATTCTGTTTCTCGTTTGTTTGCCCCTCTACGCCTGCCCTTTGCACCGCCGATGTCAAACTTTATGCAATCGCAAAGATAATTGTTTATTACAGCTTTAAAATTAATATGCTATTAAAGCCACCGCAGCAAACAAATAATTTTTAAATATAATTTCATTTGCGCTCATTCAGCTCGCAATTAAGGCAAACCCTGCGTTATTTAACAATTATTAACATAATGCCGCCATAAAAACGGACACGGTGGGCCATTAGTATAGGTTCTGAAAACCAAGCCTGTATAATACTGTTCTGTAAACACATACTTATGCTATGAAAAACTTCATCTTCGTCATCTCATCATTATGTTTTTCGGTAAGTGTATTTGCTCAACATGTGGCTTTGCCTCATGGTACCGTTTTTGGCAGCAAACCTTCAGCTACCCAGGTAATTGAGGCCACGCGTCTGGAGACCTACATGGATAAGAAAACCCGCATCAACACTACTATTCGCGGCAAAGTATTGGCAGTTACCAAAACTAAAGGCGGCTGGTTTAATATAGACGCCGGCAATGGAAAGATCATAGCCGCACATTTTAAAACCTATGGCGTGACCATCCCAACGCAACTAAAAGGCAAAACCATCATAGCCGAAGGCGTGGCAGCAAAACAGTTTCTGGCCGATGATCTGCAGCATTTTGCTGGCGACACCGTATCGGGCAAAAAACAGCATCAGGTAAAGACAAACCCAAAACGACGGTTGGATTTTGAGGTTAAGGGATTGATGGTGGATGCCCCCTAGCCCCCTAAAGGGGAAACGATTTCCAACTTTATAAAAGCAAAAAGGCAACCCAATGGGTTGCCTTTAATATTTATGCCCGTTACTCCCCTTTCGGGGGGCGGGGGTTATTTACTCAAATACATTGATTTCTCTTTGTACAGGTGTCTGAAGTACGGGTCTTCAAGATCGGGGATGAAGCGGATAGCTTCGCCGGTTGATTTCATCTCTGGGCCTAGTTCCTTGTTTACATCAGGGAACTTATCGAACGAGAACACCGGTTCTTTGATGGCGTAGCCTTTTGGTTTGCGCACAATGTTGAAGTCTTTCAGCTTGTTTACACCCAGCATTACTTTAGCAGCGATGTTGATGTAAGGTACGTCGTATGCTTTGGCGATGAATGGAACCGTACGCGATGCACGCGGATTGGCTTCGATTACATAAACATCTTCGTTTTTGATAGCGAACTGGATGTTCAGCAAGCCGTTTACGTTCAATGCTCTGGCGATTTTGGCCGTATACTCTTCCATCTTTTGGGTCACTTTTTCTGACAGATCAAACGGAGGCAATACTGAATAAGAGTCGCCTGAGTGGATACCGGCAGGCTCGATGTGCTCCATCAAACCAATGATGTGAACATCCTCGCCATCGCAGATCGAGTCAGACTCGGCCTCTGATGCACGGTCAAGGAAGTGGTCGATCAGTACACGGTTGCCAGGCAGATTTTTCAGCAAGCTTACCACTGCTTTCTCCAAATCTTCGTCATTGATCACAATGCTCATACCCTGACCTCCCAGTACGTAACTTGGACGTACCAGCACCGGATAACCTACCTGATTTGCCACTACCAATGCTTCTTCTGCACTTTCGGCAACTCCGTATTTTGGATATGGGATATTCAGTTCTTTTAACAAGTCAGAGAAACGGCCCCGGTCCTCGGCGATGTCCATATTATCGAACGATGTACCGATAATGCGGATACCATGCTCGTGCATTTTCTCAGCCATTTTTAGTGCGGTCTGGCCGCCTAACTGAACAATAACGCCGTAAGGTTTTTCCAAGTCGATGATCTCGCGGACATGCTCCCAGAATACCGGCTCAAAGTACAACTTGTCGGCCATGTTAAAGTCGGTTGATACGGTTTCAGGGTTACAGTTAACCATAATAGCCTCAAAACCTGATTCTTTAGCCGCCAGCAAGCCGTGAACACAGCTATAGTCGAACTCAATACCCTGACCGATACGGTTAGGGCCCGAGCCTAATACGATGATCTTTTTCTTGTCAGATACAATCGACTCGTTCTCGCCTTCGTAAGTTGAATAGTAGTATGGTGTTTTAGCAGGGAACTCGGCCGCGCAGGTATCCACCATTTTGTAAACACGTTTTATACCCAGCGCTTTGCGGCGTTGGTAAACATCCTCTTCGGTAACATCGTTATGCAGGATGTAGGCAATCTGCGCATCAGAGAAACCTTTTTGTTTAAGGGTATAAAAGAAATCCTCAGGGAGGTTATTTAGCGAATATCTGCGTAACTCGTTTTCCAGGTTTACAATGTCCTGGATCTGGTTCAGGAACCAGCGGTCAATTTTAGTGGCTTTACGGATAGACTCCATTGGCACGCCTAAGCTCATGGCGTCATAAATATGGAACAATCGGTCCCAGCTTGGGTGCTCCAGGCTGTGCATGATCTCGTCCAGGTTACGATTTTGTTTACCGTCGGCGCCTAAGCCGGCACGGCCAATCTCCAAACTCTGACAAGCTTTTTGCAGCGCCTCGATAAAGCTGCGGCCAATGCCCATCACCTCACCTACCGATTTCATTTGCAGACCCAACTCGCGGTTAGCGCCTTTAAATTTGTCGAAGTTCCAGCGAGGTATTTTAACAATCACGTAATCCAGTGTTGGCTCAAAGTAAGCCGAAGTGGTTTTGGTGATCTGATTTTCAATTTCGTCAAGGTTATAACCGATAGCCAGTTTAGCAGCAATTTTTGCAATCGGGTAACCGGTTGCTTTTGATGCCAATGCTGATGAACGCGACACACGCGGGTTGATCTCGATAGCGATGATCGACTCGTCGGCCGGGTTAACTGAGAACTGTACGTTACAGCCGCCTGCGAAGTTACCGATGGCGCGCATCATCTTGATAGCCTGGTTACGCATTTCCTGGTAGCAGCGGTCGCTCAGGGTCATGGCCGGAGCCACGGTGATCGAGTCGCCGGTGTGGATACCCATCGGGTCAAAGTTTTCGATCGAGCAGATAATAATTACGTTATCATTACTATCGCGCAACAACTCTAACTCATATTCTTTCCAGCCCAATACAGCTTGCTCAACCAAAACCTCGTGGGTTGGCGATGCTTGTAACCCGCGGCTCAAGGCTGCGTCAAAATCTTCTTTTTTATGTACGAAACCGGCGCCTTTACCGCCCAGCGTGTAGCTTGGGCGAATAACCAGCGGAAAGCCAATCTCTTGCGCAGCCTCTTTGCCTTCAAGGAATGAGTTGGCAATTTTTGATTTAGCTACACCAACGCCAATGTCAACCATCAGCTGGCGAAACTCTTCGCGGTTTTCTGTTTTCTCTATAGCGGCGATATCGACACCAATGATACGTACGCCATATTTTTTCCATAATCCGCGCTCGTCAGCCTCGATACAAAGGTTTAGCGCGGTCTGGCCACCCATGGTAGGCAATACGGCGTCAATCTTTTGTTCGATCAGTATCTGTTCGATACTTTCGCAAGTAAGCGGCAACAGGTACACATGGTCAGCAATAACGTTGTCGGTCATGATGGTGGCCGGGTTACTGTTGATGATGGATACTGTAATGCCTTCATCTTTAAGTGATAAAGATGCTTGCGAACCGGCATAATCAAACTCGCAGGCCTGACCAATAATAATAGGACCAGAACCGATAATCAGGATGTGTTTAATGGAGGTGTCTTTGGGCATAGTCTTTTTTTGAGTCTTAAGTTCTAAGCCTTGAGTCTTGAGCCTTGAGTCTTGAGCTTAAGTCTTGAGTCTATTGACTCTGGACTATCGACTCTGGACTATCGACTACCGACTTCGAGCTACTAAATACTATGCGCTGTTAGCAGGTTTTTCCGACCCCAGCGTCGGGGTGCAAAGATAGAATTAATATAGCTATTTTTTGAGCTTTTTTTCAAAAAATGCTTTTGGCTTTAAGAACGCCGTTTTTAAGCCCGATTTAAACTAAAAAGCCGGCAGCCTGATCAGAGATACGCCTGTCTGTCAGGCGTATCCCAGATCGTAACTACCGGGCGGCATTCTTTTATGACTATTTAGTTAAAAATAGTTTTGGACAAAAGCATGAGCTTTCAGGTTGGTTACCGTATCTGCGCTCATCCAAACGGTATAGATCTTACCTGCTTCCGGGCTAATATCAATGGTATCAGGATGAGGTACTTTAATAGCGGTAGCCACAAATTTTGTTCCCGGGTCTACCTCATAATATGGAGACGCAGTTGTAAACACCAACGACTGGAACAAATTCTTTCCGCCCACAATATCCATGGTAAATGAGGTCTGCGACCAGTTATTGAGGTTTACAAAACGTACTTTGGCTTTACCGGCGGACGGCGCAGTCATGTCGTCCTTAATACCACCTGCAATTAAATTGCCGCTAAAATCCTGCAAAAAGTAAACGGTTGAGTACTGGCCTATAGTAGTACCATAGCTAAATATAATATTAGCGGTTGTTGTACCGGTATTTGCTATAGCGATGTTGTTGACGCCGGCATTATAATCAATATATGGCGATTGATTACCCGCAGACAGTTTTCCGCCGTAAACCAGGGCGCCATCAATATAAACGTCCTGCGTATAGGAGTTATTGATGGCGTTTACAAAACGCACGTGTGTGGTACCTGTTACTGTATCTTTCTTTTTAACACAGGCACTAAATAATACACCGGCGCCTACGCATAAAATAAGTAATTTTTTCATCATACGGTTTCTAATATATAGCTGATTAATAAATTGGTTTTGCAGGCAAAACGTAAAACTAAATATTAAATTATTTCATGAGCAATAATTTAACATCCATTAACAATTAACATTTGTTAAAACCAATACGATAGCTCTTACTTCAATAGCTTGTTATCCGGATCGGGAAACACCAGGATGGGTTGATAATTTCGCGCTTCATCCTGCTCCATATAACCGTACGACATGATGATCACAATGTCGCCTACCTGCGCTAACCTGGCAGCTGCGCCGTTTAAGCATATTGTACCGGTACCGCGTTCACCTCTGATTACATAGGTTTCAAAGCGCGCGCCGTTATTATTGTTTACAATCTGCACCTTCTCATTGGCAATTAAATTTGCCGCATCCATCAAATCTTCATCAATAGTTATACTACCCACGTAGTTCAACTCAGCCTGGGTAACCCGGGCTCTATGAATCTTTGATTTTAATACTTCAATAATCATGAGGCAAAGTTAGTGGTTTTAGTTATTAGTTATTAAAGATTGAAGATTAGTTGACGCAAGAATGGTAAAGATTGACAATTGAAGACAGGAGAATAAAGATCGAAGATTGGTTGTTACATATTTATCCCAAATCTTTAATCTTCAATAACTAATCTTTTATCACCACATTATCAATCAACCGCGTTTTACCAACGGTTGCGGCCACCAGGGCAACAACATTTTTGGTGTTTTTGTTGGCCGGCAGCAGGGTTTCACCATCGGCTATTTCAAAATAGGCGGGCACTACGCCGGGTTCAGCAGCTATATCCTGTTCAGCCTGCTGCCTTAGCTGGTCTATTTTTTCAGGGTCGAAATTTTGCTTTACCTTATTTAATGTTTTTGAGAGGATGAGCGCATGTTTGCGGTCATCGGCCGTTAAATGAATATTTCTTGAGCTCATGGCCAGACCATCGGCCTCGCGGGCAATGGGGCACATCACCAGCTTAACCGGCATATTCAACAGCTCAACCATTTTGCTAATCACCAAAAACTGCTGATAGTCTTTCTGGCCAAATAAGGCAATATCGGGCTTCACAATGTCAAACAACTTAGCTACCACCTGCGTAACGCCCTGGTAGTGGCCGGGTCTGAATTTTCCTTCCAGCAATCCCTCAACCGGGCCAAGATCTAAATGCCATTTTTCATTGTCGGCATACATTTCAGAAACTTCAGGATTGAATAAGATATCGCAGTTTATGGCTTCCAGTTTTTTGATGTCGTCGTGTATGGGGCGCGGGTATATTTCCAGGTCTTTGGGGTCGTTAAACTGGGTGGGGTTAACAAAGATGCTGCATACCACAATATCGCCCAGTTGCTTAGCCTGCGCTATCAGCGATAGGTGGCCCTGATGCAGGGCGCCCATAGTAGGCACAAAAGTTATTACAGCGCCTCCGGCTTTTAAACCGGCGATATATTGCTGCAGATGGGCCTTTTTCTGGAAGTTTTTCAATATTATATATTACTAAAAGTGGGCGAAGTTGCACAAATGATATAAAAATACCAAAACTACTTGCATAATTGATTGATAGTTCATATATAATTGCTTATATTTGCAGACTCAAATTTTTTGAGGTGTTACATAATTTAAATTCTGATTTGGAGATGAGTAAGTCTAAGCTTTTGTTTATAACTCATGAAATGTCACCTTTCCTTGAACTCTCTAAAATTTCTGAAATAACGCGCCAGCTGCCGCAGGCGATGCAGGACAAGGGTTACGAAATACGTATCCTGATGCCTCGTTTTGGAAATATTAATGAACGCAGGAACCGCCTTCATGAAGTGATCAGACTATCGGGTATGAATATTATTATCAATGATAATGACAATCCGTTAATCATAAAAGTTGCTTCTATCCCGGCCGCGCGTATGCAGGTGTATTTTTTGGATAACGAAGAATACTTCCAGCGTAAACATGTTTTTGAGGATAAGGATGGCAAATTTTACGCAGATAACGATGAGCGTATGATTTTCTTTTGCAAGGGTGCATTAGAAACAGTGAAAAAGTTAGGTTGGGCCCCGGATATCATTCACTGCCACGGCTGGATGAGCTCTTTGGTACCGGCTTATTTAAAAACCACGTATAAAGACGATCCGACCTTTAAGAATTCAAAAGTAGTTTACTCTATTTATGAAAATGATTTTAAGGGTTCATTAAATGCTGATTTTGCGCAAAAAGCGGTAATGAGCAACATGACCGAAGAGCACACCCTGGCCTACAAAGCCGGCACTAACACTGCTTTGTACGAAGGCGCTATTCAATACAGCGACGCCATTGTTCTGGCCAGCGAAAGCATTGATGAGGATGTGTTAAATAATGTTAAAAACAGCCAAAAATCAGTTCTGGAATTTAATTCTACTGCAGATTTCGAAAATTATTACAATTTTTACGACGAAATTGCCAACGAAGAATTGGCTAACGTTGTATAAGCATTGAGAGATCGAAATATGAAATTTATAAGATTAGACTTATTAACCCTGTTGATAAGTCTTTTTATTTTGAACGGGTGTAAAAACCAGGACACCATTGGCTTGGGCGTTATATCGTCAAACCAAATTCAAGGTAATCTGATAGATACATCAACTATTGTGGTTCATACAGATTCCACCGGACAGGGCACCCTTGTTACTAACGGGCTTTCGCAAACACCACTGGGCTATTTTAAGGACCCGCTGTTTGGCACAACAGAATCAAATATGGTGATGGACCTGGGTTTACCCGGCGGCGCTACATCATACACTATACCATACGGCAATTTTGTACTGGATTCGGCAGTATTGGTGTTGCGTTACGCGCGTAATGGTTTTTTTGGCGACTCGCTGGCATCAAGATATAAAGCCAATGTTTACCAACTGGCACAACGTATATATCCGGGTCATAGTTATTACAGCAGCCAAACCTGGGCGGTTGACAAATCAACCTTATTAGGTACAAAATCATTCTATTCAAGAGTAGCAGATAGTATTAAAATAGTTAACCCGGTAGCTGGTGGCCCTGACACCGCAGTTAAGGTACCTCCGCAATTGCGTATACCTATTACTACTGATTTTGTTAACAAAGTGCTTTTTAATGCGTCTGCTGCTCAATTAGGTTCAAACCTGATATTTAAAAATAATGTTAAAGGCTTATACGTTACCCTGGCGCAAGATCAATCTGGCCCCGGTGGTACGTTTATGTTTACTTTAGACTCGGCCGCTGCCATACAGATCTATTACCGCAACACCAACGGTACCGTTATTGATACCGGCATCATCAGCTTGCCAAGCACTGTGCACGCAGCCGAGATCAGACACACGCCGTCAGCCACTATTAAAGCAGCTCTTGCCAATAAAGAGAATAACAAAGTTATTTATCTGCAGGGGCTGGGCGGATTAAGGACCCGTATAAATTTCCCTTACTTAAAAAACATCCTTAAAACCGTTGGCGATGACGTTATCATTAACAGGGCAGAGCTGGTTGTAACCGCACAACCGGGCTCAACCATTCCGTTTGCACCGTTGCCAAAATTGGGTATTTACCGTTGGGATATCGCTCATACACCTATACTGGTGCAAGATCAGGCTACAGGCGATCCGCGGTATTTTGATTCAGCTAAGACGGACGGTTTTTACTATAGCCAGCAACAGGAGTATCACTTCCTGATAACCGGTTATGTATCTGACCTGATACGCGGCGTAACACCAGATTACGGAACCTTTATCAGCCCGGTAATTCCAACCAGCAACGTATCTGTAGCGCCAACCGCACAGGTTGACGGACGCACCGTTGCTGTAGGTTATGATACCTCATCGCCTTACCGCATTAAGCTTAACCTGTTTTATACTAAGGTTGTTAAATAACAACCACTTTCTTCCTGATATATTTAAAACAAGGGCAATTAGTTACTGTAACACTAATTGCTCTTGTTATTATCATACAGCTCCTTATTTTTGCTAAACATTTAATCATCAAAAACATTAATCATCCTTATGTGTGGAATTGTAGGTTATATAGGCTATAGAGACGCTTATCCAATTGTTATAAAAGGGCTGCATCGCCTCGAATATCGCGGCTATGATAGCGCCGGTATCGCGCTTTATGACAAAGAGTTAAAGGTTTACAAAAAAGCCGGAAAGGTGAGCGACCTTGAAAACTTTGTAAAAGACGTTAGCCTGCAAGGCACTGTAGGCATGGGCCATACGCGCTGGGCTACCCACGGCGCGCCGAGCGACCGCAACTCGCACCCTCATTCATCAGGCGACCGTAAGCTGACCATCATCCACAACGGTATCATTGAAAACTACGCCAATATCAAAGAAACCCTTTTAGCTAAGGGCCACGTTTTTAAAAGCGACACCGATACTGAGGTTTTGATTCATCTGGTTGAAGACATCCAGAAAGAAACTGGCCTTGACCTGTATGAAGCTGTAAGGATTACCCTAAATAAAGTTATTGGCGCCTATGCAATAGTTATTATGAGTGCCGATGAGCCAAACGAGCTTATTGCTGCCCGCAAAGGCAGCCCTATGGTTATTGGTGTGGGCAAAGGCGAATACTTTATAGCATCAGACGCTACGCCGATTGTTGAGTATACCAAAAACGTTATTTATCTGAACGATAATGAAATCGCTCAAATAAAACGCGACACGCTGCTCATCAAAAACATCGACAACACCATTCAGACCCCATACGTCCATGAATTAGACATGAAGCTCGAGGCCCTTGAAAAAGGCGGCTATGACCACTTCATGATCAAGGAGATTTATGAGCAGGCACGTTCTATTCGCGATTGTTTACGCGGCCGTATCTATCCTGACCAGGGAAAAGTACAGTTGGGCGGCATGAAAGAGTATGCCGGCAAGCTGAAAAACGTCGACCGTATTATTATTGTGGCTTGCGGTACCTCATGGCACGCAGGTTTAGTGGGTGAGTATTTGATTGAAGAGTACGGCCGCGTATCGGTTGAGGTTGAATATGCTTCAGAATTCAGGTATCGCAACCCTATCATCACCGAAAAAGATATTGTAATCGCCATTTCACAATCAGGCGAAACAGCCGATACCATGGCCGCCCTGGAGCTGGCCAAAGAGCGCGGCGCAACCATATTTGGTATTTGTAACGTGGTGGGCGCTTCTATCCCGCGCATTACGGATGCCGGTGTGTACACACATGCCGGTCCGGAGATTGGTGTGGCATCAACCAAGGCGTTTACTGCACAGGTTACCGTGTTAACGCTGATTGCTTTCTATATTGCGCAGCAACGCGGTACCTTATCGCAAAGCAAACTGATAGAATACCTGACCGAACTGAACGAGATTCCCGCCCTGGTTGAGCGCACCCTGGAGTGCAACACCCACGTTGAAGAGATTGCAGCCCGTTTTAAAGATTCAAACAACTGCCTGTTCCTGGGTCGCGGTAGCTCATTCCCGGTGGCTTTAGAGGGCGCTTTAAAGCTTAAAGAGATATCCTATGTACACGCCGAAGGTTATCCGGCGGCCGAGATGAAACACGGCCCTATCGCCTTAATTGATGCCGATATGCCGGTGGTTTTCATCGCTACTAAAAATGCATCGTACGAGAAAGTGGTGAGCAACATCCAGGAAGTAAAAGCCCGCGGTGGCCGCGTTATTGCCATTGTCACCGAAGGCGACACCCAGGTAAAAGAAATGGCCGAATACGTGATCGAGATTCCGCAAACCGACGATGCCTTCGTTCCATTACTGGCGACTATCCCGCTGCAGTTCCTGGCTTACCACATTGCGGTAATGCGAGGCTGTAACGTAGATCAGCCGCGTAACCTGGCTAAATCAGTTACGGTTGAGTAGAGATTAGATCAAGGATCATAGTCGATGGTTCATTAGATAAAAGTCCATAGCAAACGCCGCTTAGTTTTCTGAGCGGCGTTTTTGTTTTTGTCCGTCCGCCTGGCTACCGTGACAAAATAGACAAGCGGACACAAAACCATTTTGTCATCCTGAGCAAAGCGAAGGATCTTATACGGCCTGTCAAATGTATAAGATGTTTCGCTATCGCTCAACATGACAAATGGGCTATGAACCATTACCCAACATGAACTATGATCCATCAACCATGACCTAACAACCAAATAAACAATTCCAATAAAATCTTTACCTTAGTATAGAACCCATCTATATTGTTATGACTATAGTACAATTAGAATACCTGGTGGCTGTTGATACCTATCGCAGTTTTGTTGTTGCTGCCGAAAAATGCTTTGTAACCCAGCCTACCCTGAGCATGCAGATACAAAAGCTGGAAGAAAACCTGGGCGTCAAGCTGTTCGACCGCTCACGCCAGCCGGTAACGCCTACCGAGATTGGCACAGATATTATTAGCCAGGCGCGTATTTTACTAGCCGAAAGCGAGAAGATCAAAGAGATCATATCCGACCGGCAAAAGGAGCTGTCGGGCGAGTTGAAGGTGGGTATCATCCCGACGGTATCGCCATACATCCTGCCTAAAATATTGAGCGGCTTTATTGCGAAATATCCGCAGGTAAAACTGATAGTGTGGGAACAAACCACGGAGCAGATCATCCAGCAACTAAAATTGGGGATGATTGACTGCGGCATACTGTCTACACCGTTGCATGAAAGCTCGCTTACAGAGATACCCGTCTTTTACGAAAACTTTGTGGCCTATGCCTCCAAGCACAGCAAGCTCTACAAAAAGAAAAACATCACGTCCGAAGATATCGATATGGAGGAGATTTGGGTGCTTAACGAAGGGCACTGCATGCGCGAGCAGGTTTTAAACATCTGCCAGCGCCGCAAATCGACACAGGGCTTTCAGCATTTTGAGTACAACACCGGCAGCGTGGAGACGCTGAAGCGCATGGTGGACCAAAACAATGGCGCCACCATACTGCCCGAGCTTGCCCTGGTTGATCTGAGCGACAAGCAAATGGACCGTGTACGCTATTTCAAATCGCCCGAGCCTGCGCGGGAGATCAGCGTCGTGATCCCCCGAAACCACCTGAAACGCCGCATGATCGAGGCCCTGAAAAACGAGATCCTGGAGTTTGTGCCCAAGCGCATGAAAACGAAGAAGAAAAAGGATGTGATGGAGTTTTGATGATGTTTTACGTGGGACGTTGTACGTTTTACGTTGATGCATTATCACAAAAACAGGGCTGTCGCCCTGAGCCTGTCGAAGGGCGAGCGAAGCCTTTGCACAGGTTAAACTTCATGCTCAATGTAAGCATCGGCCCGCTCAATTGCCGCGGGGTGGCTTTGTTCTTTGTCTTGACACAAAGAACCAAAAGTCAAGTCATCTGGTATGCTTCTTTGCGCTCTTGGCCTAACCCTGCAAATCAGCTAAAACCTGGGCAGGGGCCTGTTGCCGCTAATTGTCGCACCAGGACAGCGCTTCAGGCAACAGTCCCGACAGCCCTGCGACCGCACAGGGCCGCCATTGTTTTACCTGCTTTCGCCCGAAGCCGCCCAGCTGACAGGCCACCGCTCGTTTTCAATTATAATACCTTACTTAAACTTTTATCTAACCCTCTTTCCGCCGCAGGCGAAGAGAGGATCGACGAGCGAAGCAATGTCGGGGGTGAGTCCCCCGGCGCGCATTCTGCGTTAGGGATTGCAGCGGATACCGGCCCCGTGCCTAAGGCCTGCAGGCGTATGAGCGGAAAGCCCGGCCCGAAGGGAAACGCCACATCGTTCATTAGTTCATTGGGCTTCGCGCGTTTGTCACCCCTGCTTTCATATCAAAAACGTAATACGTACCACGTCCAACGTAAAACCAATCGCCCCTCTTGATTTTCTGCAATAAATACTATCTTGTATCCAATTCCTTAACCAATTAAACAATGGCTGCAACAGTACAGGCTGACGATATTCAGCAAACCCGCACCCGCCTGCAATCGCTCGACGCCCTGCGTGGCTTCGATATGGTTTGGATCATGGGGCTTGAACCGATAGTTAAAGAAATAGCAAAAGTGACGCATTGGCCGGCTTTTGAGTGGGCCGCCATACAGCTGGACCACCCTGCCTGGAACGGCTTCCATTTTTACGACCTTATTTTCCCCATGTTTCTGTTCATGGCAGGGGTGTCGGTACCGTTTTCGGTTGGCCGGGCGCTGGAGAGCGGCGCATCGCGCAACAAGATGCTTTGGCGGGTGGTAAAACGCGGCATTATCCTCGTTATATTCGGCATTATATACAATAACGGGCTCAACATTAAACCCATTGCCGACGTGCGCTTTGGCTCGGTGCTGGGGCGTATTGGTATGGCCTATATGTTTGCCGCCATTATTTACCTGTACGCGGCCGAGCGCTGGCAGATATTCTGGTTCTGGTTCTTCATCATCGTGTATTGGCTGCTGCTAAAATTCCTGTCGGCGCCGGGTTTCCCTGCCGGGGATTTGACCATGCAGGGCAATTTCGCCTCGTACGTCGACCGTTGTTTGCTGCCGGGCAGGCTGTACCTGGGCATTCACGACCCCGAAGGCATCTTCTCCACCATTCCGGCTATCAGCACCGGCTTGTTGGGTATCCTGACCGGCACCATGCTTAAAAAGACCGGCCTTAGCCAAATGAAAAAGGTGACCCGCATGGCCATTGTGGGTGTGATATTCCTGGTGCTGGCCTGGATCTGGAACCTCGACTTCCCAGTTAACAAAAACCTGTGGACAAGCTCGTTTGTGTTAAATGTGGGTGGGATAAGTTTGCTGCTGATGGCGCTGTTTTACTACATCATCGACGTAAAGGGACACGTAAAATGGGCCTTCTTTTTCAAAGTCATCGGCATGAACTCTATCCTCATTTACATGTCTACCCACTTTATCGATTGGGAACATACCAACACCGCCTTCTTTAACTGGCTGTTTCAGCTCATTGGCAACCCCTGGAACGCCGTGGCCGCCGCCCTGACCTACCTGGGCATTAAGTGGCTGTTTTTGTATGTGATGTATAAGCATAAGATATTTTTGAGAGTGTAGTGGGTTTTACGTGAGACGTTATACGTTTTACGTTGGAGGAATATTTAATAGTGATTGTCATCTCGAACATAGTGAGAGATCTATACACACGCTGATCACGTCGTCGACCTGTCCGTGTATAGATTTCTCGTTATCACTCGAAATGACATACGGTTTATTTGCTCCCCCGCAGCCGCTTCTCCTCCGGTACCACCTGTTCTATCACCAGGCTGCGGCCCTCGTCGGCATTTACTTCGATGGCACCGTGATTGTTGAATACGTCGACGGCTTCCTGGGCCTCACGCACAGAGGCAGCATGAGCGGTAACTACAGTCCCCTGACGCGCCAGAGAAGCATAGTGACTGGCGGCATCCACATCGTCATACAGATGACTAAAGAACTCGCCCACCCTGTCGGTCTCGGCCTCGCCCGCGCTATCGGTATGCACATCCACGTTTTCGCGCTCAAAAAAGTTAGCCAGCAGATAGTCGGCCGCCTGCTCGGCCAGGTTGGGGTCTGCAAATATTCCGATCACTGTTATCATGATAGGGTTAAACGTTGAGGGGTGGGTTTTGTTTTGGTGGATGATTGGCTTGCTGATGATTTTGCGCTATTCTCACCGCGCGTCATTGCGAGGGACGAAGCAATCTCTACGCATGTTAAGCAAATTGGTGCGGTGATAATACCAGAGCCTGAATGTGGCAATATCTGTGCAGTTTTAAGTTTTGCTAATAAATTCAAATGTTGTATTTTTATTAAAACCTTAAATTAAAAAATGGCCTATTCCCGATGTCCCCAATGCGAAAACACCGCTTTTGAAGTTGTAGAAAACTCCCCATCCAAATCCAGATTTAAATTATTATTCGTTCAATGCGGCAAATGTGGTTCTGTAATTGGAACTATGGACTTTTTTAATGTAGGATCGATGATTGAAACCGTAGAATCTAAAATTGAAAAATTGGAACGGAGTCTTTCTACTATTGACTCAATTAATAATAGTTTAAATATGATTAATCAAAACGTAGACACCCTACATCGTTTAATGTTGTCTACAATATCCAAAAAAGAATAGCTTTATTCGACGATTGTTGGTATACTCCCACACCACTACGGTATTAATGAGCGGCATCTCAACTTTATACTTTTCATACTGATGTTAAAAATGGAAAAACTTGAAATTTTAAGTCAAATAGACTTTGGACAAAGGATAGCAGAGGACGAAAGCGACCAACTACAACGTTATTTTATGATGACAGACCCATGGAAAAGGGTGTCCAGTGGCGAAATTGACGTTATATATGGACCAAAGGGTTCTGGGAAAAGTGCGATTTACTCTGTACTTGAAAACGAAACAGATAAATTATTTGAAAAAGGGATATTAATTATTTCTGCAGAAAACCCTAGAGGCAATACTGTTTTTTCAGGGCTAACTACTAATCCTCCTACATCCGAAATAGAATTTATCAATCTTTGGAAATTATACTTTATTCTTATAACACACACTGTCTTGTCTGATTGGAGCATAAAAGATGAAAACACAGATGAAATCGGGCGTGTTTTAACAGAGTCTCAATTAATTTCATCGAACAACGCAAGTTTAAGAACAATTTTATCTGCATCCTTCAATTACATCAGACAATTAAGTAGAATTGAATCTATTCAACCAGGAATCGAGTTAAATGAGCTATCTGGAGTTCCTAATGGGATTAATTTTAAAATATCCTTTCGCGAGCCAACTTTTAATGAACAAAAATCCGGTATAGTTTCGGCCGAAAGGTTATTTGAGCTATTAGATAATGCCCTTAAAAAAGCAAATATTTCCCTATGGATACTAATAGATAGACTTGACGTAGCATTTTCTGAAGATATAGAATTAGAAACTAATGCATTGCGAGCATTATTTAAGGTTTATAACGATATCAAACCGCACACAAAAATAATCCTAAAAGTATTTCTGAGAAATGATATTTGGAAAAGAATTACAAGAGATGGTTTCCGAGAAGCAAGTCATATAACTAAAACAATCACTATAGATTGGAATAAAGAATCTATTTTAAATCTTATTATATTAAGAATTTTGAACAACGAAATTTTGCTTGAATATTTAGATATTGATAGAGACGCCGTGTTAAAAGATATACATGCTCAAGAAGAGGTATTTTATAGGTTATTTCCCGATCAAGTTGACCAAGGCGCAAAAAAGCCAAAGACCTTAGATTGGATAATATCTCGAGTAAAAGACGGCCAAGGAGTTACTGCGCCAAGAGAAGTGATTCATCTTATTAATGAAGCCAAAACCGAGCAAATAAAAAAACTTCAACTTGGAGAAGACGACTTAACAGACGAAAATATTATAGGGCGATCCGCTATTAAATCTGCTTTGGAAAGTGTCTCTAAAGTAAGGCTTGAGCAAACCATATATGCAGAATTTCCCTCTCTAACCCCTTATATTCAACAGTTAGAGAATGAAAAGGCAGAGCAAACAATTGAGACTTTATCGAACATTTGGCAAAAAAGCGAACCGGAAGCTCAACAAATTGCAAAAGAATTGCATTTCATTGGATTTTTTGAAGAACGAGGAACAAAGCAAGAACCGCGTTATTGGATTCCTTTTATGTATAGAAGTGAATTAAACATTACTCAGGGAGCAGCAGATCAAAACTTAGAATAATTCAGCCTCTGGTCGGTGTTATCACCGCACCAGCACACGGGGTGTAGCATGTTCAGAGATTGCCACGCTACGCTCGCAATGACAAGTCGGAGATATTTATCGATGGACTAATCATAAAAACAACTTCACTTATAGTCGATTGTGAGCCCCCGTTAAGTTTTATAGCTTAGCAGATGTTCTACCTCATCACCGACCAACCCACCACCTGCCCTATCTGTGGCGCAAGAACTGATATCGCCGGCAATTTCTACCACACCAACCTGCGCTTGTTTGTTAATGAATGTTTAAATATCAACTGCAAACACGTATTTTTAGAGGTAGAATAAACCATCACAATGAAAGAAGGCCAAAGTTTATGGACTAAAGAGGAAGCTATTTTAGCCCTTAACTTGTATTGCAAAATTCCTTTTGGCCAAATGCATCAACGGAATAAGGATGTGATCGAGTTGTCGGGGCTGATTAACCGTAGCCCGTCGTCTATAGCCAGAAAATTGGGAAACTTTGCCAGCCTTGACCCGAAGCTGCGTGAACGCGGTATTAAAGGCTTGGGTAATATCAGCAAATTAGATGCGCAGGTTTGGCATGAATACATGCAAAACTGGGACGAGGAGTTTATTGAGGGCGAAAAGCTATTGGCTAAAAAGAAACAAACCACTATCGAACAACTCAATAACGTCGACTTAGAAAACTTAAAAGATGTTGAGGGTAAGGAGCGGGAGCGTTTGGTGAAAGTGCGCGTTAATCAATCGTTATTTAGGAAAATTGTATTAACCAACTTTAATAATCAGTGTTGTATCACTGGCATTGATATACCCGAACTGATCGTCGCCAGCCATATTTTGCCCTGGAGTGCAGATGCTGGTAATCGCCTTAACCCAAAGAATGGACTGGCTTTAAACACCTTGCATGACAAGGCCTTTGATTGCGGTTTGATCACCGTGACAGAAGATTTAAAGATCCAGGTGTCACCTAAACTTTATAAAGGCAAAAATGTCGAAAGCATTCAGCAAAACTTTATTGCCTATGACGGCAAGTCACTAATTGAGCCAAAGAAATTTTCGCCAGACGTCGAGTTTTTGAAAATACATAACCAGCGTTTTAAGGTCTAAAGTTCACTTATATCCGATTGACGAGCATTTCTAGCTGGACTATATTCGTGTATGCCCAACCTCAAGTTTTCCTACCTATATCGCGACAGCGGTAATTACAAAAGATTCGGATCGGTTGTCTTTTCTAATCCCACTATCTATTCGCTTTTAGAAATTGAAGCCATTATCCGTTCAAAACTGATTGATGAACTATGGTTTTATGCCAATGAATGGCAAGTACCAGATTTGTTCTTCGACACTTTTAATCCTTATAACGACCCGACGTGGCATGAGTTTGAAAGCATTGAAGCCACGGAAGATGATATAAATTGGGACGGGCCTGTCGCGCAGAGATTGCTTCGTACCTCGCAATGACGCAACGGAGCGAAGATGGATAATTGGCACAGCAAAAGCACTTAATTAGTTTTCAACACTTGGGTTACCTTTTTGATCATTCATCTTGTTTCATTCTGTTTCACTCAAAATCACCATCTATCTGTATTTCAATAAGATAGCTCAAAAACCCGTTTCACTTGTTTCATTTGTTTCACATTCGCGTGAAACAACATCGCCGTTTATCGCTTGATGAAACCCCTCCCTGCCCCCTCTCATGCTAAGCCCAATGGACTAATGAACCGCTGAACTAATGAACCAAAAAACCAAACTATCATGACAAACCAACCCGCATGATTTAGTAGTTTTGTAATTCATAACGCGCTATGACCATTACTAAAGAACAAGTACTGCAAGCTTTGAGCAATGTAGAGGAGCCTGATCTGAAAAAAGACCTGGTGACGCTAAACATGGTTCAGGATATTGTGATTGAGGGCAATAAGCTCAGCTTTTCTGTCATCCTGACCACGCCGGCCTGCCCGCTAAAAGGACTGATTGAAAACGCTTGCCGCAATGCTATAAGCCATTTTATAAGCAAGGATATTGAGGTGAGTATTAACATGACGTCGCGCGTTACCACGCAGAGAAATACCGGCGTGCCGGGGGTTAAAAACATCATTGCCGTTGCATCGGGCAAGGGCGGTGTGGGTAAGAGCACGGTGGCGGTTAACCTGGCATTGGGCCTGGCCAAGAGCGGCGCCAAGGTGGGATTGATTGATGCTGACATTTACGGACCAAGCATCCCCATCATGTTTGGCCTTGAAGGTGTGCGGCCTGCGGCCAGCCAGGTGAATGGCAAAACCCGTATTGAGCCTATCGAGAAATATGGTATCAAGCTGCTGTCGATAGGTTTCTTTACAGACCCGAATCAGCCGGTGCCATGGCGCGGACCAATGGTGTCGACCGCCGTTAAGCAGCTATTTAATGATGCCGACTGGGGCGAGCTGGACTACCTGGT
>Ga0157371_10000506_pt1 | contig 47013 bp, 42 predicted proteins | sample C45metaG_FD_113462 | JGI IMG/M metagenome (GOLD analysis project Ga0157371, IMG submission 113462) | Corn rhizosphere microbial communities from Kellogg Biological Station, Michigan, USA - C4-5 metaG | ecosystem: Host-associated > Plants > Roots > Rhizosphere > Soil | place: USA: Michigan... | reverse complement strand
TTTATTGGTATGGCAGTAGAAGAACATCATTAATAGAAAACTATTTTTTACAAATTAATATAAATTAAATTAGTTATGGTAGGTTCAATCGCGGCAATTGGTGCCGGTTTAGCAGTAATCGGTGCAGGTATCGGTATCGGTCAAGTAGGTGGTAAAGCAATGGAAGGTATTGCTCGTCAACCAGAAGCTGCATCAAAAATTCAGACTGCAATGATTATCGCTGCTGCCCTTATTGAGGGTGCTGCTTTATTCGGTGTGGTAGTTGCATTATTAGGCTTAAACGGTTAATAATCACTGAAGAAATTAGGCTGGGTATTTAACGATTGGTTATTTACCCGGCCCTATTAAAAAGATTGTTTTTAAAAATTAGATAAAAATGGAATTAGTAACCCCAAGCATAGGATTGGTTTTTTGGACATCGTTAGCATTCATCTGCTTATTGATCTTACTTAGAAAATTTGCATGGAAACCTATTTTAGGTGCAATTCACGAACGTGAGCAAAGTATTGATGAGGCCCTTAACAAAGCGGAATTAGCTAAGCAGGAAATGGCACGTTTAACCAGCCAGAATCAGGATTTGATGCAACAGGCGCGTGCTGAACGTGATGAGATTTTAAAGGAAGCTAAAACCTTGAAAGATGGTATCCTGAACGAAGCTAAAAAACAAGCTCAGGTTGAAGGTGCTAAATTGATTGAGAAAGCTAAAATCGAGATCGAAAACCAAAAGAAAGCAGCTTTAGCTGAAGTTAAAGATCAGGTTTCTTCTTTATCATTAGAAATTGCTGAACGTGTATTGCGTACTCAGTTAGATGATAAAACCAAACAGGAAGCTTTAGTAGCTAACTTGTTAAAAGACGTTGAATTAAACTAGTTTTGAGAAAATAGATTTGAGACATTAGATATTAGATTGGAGATTCGTTCTCACATCTTCCATCTCACATCTCACATCTCACACCTAAAAATATGTCAGAAATTAAAGTTGCAGGCAGATATGCCAAATCATTAATAGACCTAGCCGTTGAAAACAGTGCGTTAGAATCAGCTTATAGTGATATGGTTTTGTTTGAAAAAGTGGTTGATGAAACTCCTGAACTAGAAGCAATATTAAAAAACCCGATTGTACCTTTAGATAAGAAAACTGGTATTTTAAACGGAATTTTTACGGATAAAGTAAGCAAATTAACCATCTCGTTTTTCAAGATTGTGGTAAGCAAAGGTCGCTCTGCGATTTTATTTGCAACAGCAAAACAGTTTATACAGCAATATAATTTAATTAAAGATATTGTTACTGCTGATGTAACTACTGCAGCTACTTTAAGCCCTGAGGCTAAAGAGCAGATTATAGCGATTGTAAAAAAAGAATTAGGCGCCAACCAGGTTATTGTTAACGAAAAAATTAACGAGAAGCTAATTGGTGGTTTTATATTAAAAGTTGGCGATAAGCAATTTGATGCAAGTATCGCCAGCGGTTTAAGTAAACTTAAAAAAGAATTTGCGCAGTAAGCGCGAGGCGATAAGCGTATAGCGTAAAACACCATGCGCCAAACGCCAAACAAAAAAAATATTGCGATAAGCGTATGGCACGGAAAATGCCAAGCGCTAAGCACTAAACATTTACAAAAAGATATAAAGTAAAATTATGGTAGAGGTAAGACCAGACGAAGTATCGGCAATTATCAGACAGCAATTGGCGGGCTTCAAATCAGAAACCGAACTGGAAGAAGTTGGTACCGTGTTGCAAGTGGGCGACGGTATTGCCCGTGTTTACGGTTTAACTAAAGTTCAATCGGGAGAGTTAGTTGAATTTGCAAACGGCCTGCAAGGTATTGTATTAAACCTTGAAGAAGATAACGTTGGTGTGGTACTTTTGGGTGCTTCAGACGAGATCAAAGAAGGTGATACGATTAAACGTACCAAAAAAATTGCCTCTATTAAAGTTGGTGAAGGTATGCTTGGCCGCGTAGTAAACACTTTAGGCGAGCCTTTAGATGGTAAAGGTCCGATCTTGGGTGAAACTTACGAAATGCCTTTAGAGCGTAAAGCACCAGGTGTAATTTACCGTCAGCCGGTAAACGAGCCTTTACAAACAGGTATTAAAGCAATCGATGCAATGATTCCAATCGGTCGTGGTCAGCGTGAGTTGGTTATTGGCGACCGTCAGATTGGTAAAACTGCCGTTTGTATCGATACCATTATCAATCAAAAAGAATTTTATGAAGCAGGCCAGCCTGTGTTCTGTATTTATGTAGCTATTGGTCAGAAAAACTCTACCGTTGCCAACATTGTACGTACACTTGAGGAAAACGGCGCTTTACCATATACAGTTGTTGTTGCTGCTTCGGCCGCAGATCCTGCTCCAATGCAGTTCTATGCTCCGTTTGCTGGTGCTGCAATTGGTGAGTTTTTTCGCGATACAGGTAAACCAGCTTTAATTGTTTATGATGATTTATCTAAACAAGCTGTAGCTTACCGTGAGGTATCTTTATTACTTCGTCGTCCACCGGGCCGTGAAGCTTATCCAGGTGACGTTTTCTACTTACATAGTCGTTTGTTAGAAAGAGCTGCGAAAATCAATGCTAACGATGATATCGCTAAAGCAATGAACGATTTACCTGAGTCGATTAAACACATCGTTAAAGGTGGTGGTTCATTAACCGCTTTACCAATTATCGAAACACAAGCGGGTGACGTTTCTGCATATATCCCAACTAACGTAATTTCAATTACCGATGGTCAGATCTTCTTAGAGTCGAACTTGTTCAACTCAGGTATCCGTCCGGCAATTAATGTAGGTATCTCGGTATCACGTGTTGGTGGTAATGCGCAGATCAAATCAATGAAAAAAGTAGCAGGTACTTTAAAGTTAGACCAGGCTCAATACCGCGAGTTAGAGGCTTTCTCTAAATTCGGTTCTGATCTAGATGCTGCAACTAAATCGGTATTGGATAAAGGTGCACGTAACGTAGAAATGTTGAAACAAGCACAGTTCTCTCCATTTACTGTTGAGAAACAAGTTGCAATTGTTTACGCTGGTACTAAAAACTTAATGCGTAGCGTTCCGGTTAATAAAGTAAAAGAATTTGAAACTGAATTCTTAACTCAATTGGAATTACGTCATCCGGAAACTTTAGCGGCATTAAAAGCTGGTAAATTTGATGATACTATCACTGGTGTATTAGATACCGTAGCAAAAGAGATTTCAAGTAAATATTAATAAGATTTGAGACATGAGATTTGAGATTTGAGATTGGGACGGGAATGTCTCACATCTTAAATCTCACATCTCACATCTAAATAAAGAATGGCTAATTTAAAAGAAGTAAGAAACCGGATTGCATCGGTACAATCAACACAGCAGATTACCAAAGCTATGAAAATGGTTTCTGCAGCAAAGTTGAAACGTGCTACCAATGCAATTATCGCTTTACGTCCTTATGCAACTAAACTGAAAGAGATTTTAGGTAATCTATCAGCAAGTTTAGAGGGATCGTCATCGCCTTTTATCCAGGAGCGTGAGCCCAATAAGGTTTTAATTGTTACTGTATCTTCAAACCGTGGTTTGGCTGGTGCTTTTAACATGAACGTAATTAAAGCGGCCAACAATTTAATTGCTGAGAAATATAGCGAACAGTTGAAAAACGGTAACGTTAGCATTATTTCTATTGGTAAGAAAACTCAGGATTTTTACGAAAAACGTAAATACAATGTTATTGGAAACAATAATGAAGTATATTCGGCCTTAACTTTCGAAAATGTAACCAAAATTACAGATGCGATTATGGCTGGTTTTATTAAAGGTGAGTTTGATAAAGTAGAAGTAGTTTATAACCGTTTTAGAAACGCTGCAGTACAATTTATTACTACTGAGCAGTTGTTACCTCTACCTAAAGCAGAAGAAACACCAGCGGATCTTAAAAAGGATAAGAAAACAACAAACGTTGATTATATTCTAGAGCCTTCGCAAGAAGAGATTGTAGAACAATTAATTCCTAAATCAATTAAGATCCAGCTATATAAAGCAGTGTTGGATTCTCATGCTTCTGAGCACGGCGCACGTATGACATCGATGGATAAAGCAACTGAAAATGCAGGTGAGTTATTGAAAGCCTTAAAACTTTCATACAACCAGGCACGTCAGGCAGCAATTACAACTGAGTTAACTGAGATTGTAAGTGGTGCAGCAGCATTGAACGGATAATAGTTTGCAGTTCTCAGTTTTGAGTTTGCAGTACTAATTGCATAAAATATAAAGCCCATTTCTTCATTGAAATGGGCTTTTTTATTGACTTTGCTAGTATTAATCATAAAATTATTATATTTTTTATGGATTATAATCCAAAATTATTATGTTTTTTATGGGTTATAATCCAAAATTATTATACTTTTGTTGAGGAATTTTTATATTATGATTATTCGTAAACAGCTGGATTACGCTCTTGCAAGGCTTTTTAAAGGCAAAGCCTTTATCATCTTTGGGCCACGTCAAACTGGTAAAACTACTTTTGTTGAACAGTTATTGGCAAAGGTTAATAAAAAGACCCTGTACCTCAACGGGGATGATGCTGACATACGCGAAGCTTTGGCTGAACCCAATGCGGCACAAATAGCACAAATGCTCGCCGGCTATGAAGTACTTTTTATAGATGAGGCCCAACGAATCAATGATGTAGGCTTGCTCATTAAAATTATTGTAGATCGCTTTAAGCCTGTTCAGGTTATTGCAACGGGGTCATCTGCATTTGAGTTATCAGGTAAAATAAACGAACCCTTAACCGGTAGAAAATATGAAATGATGCTCTTGCCATTTTCATACGCAGAGCTGGTAAATGATACTGATTTTATTACCGAAGAAAGATCATTGGAACAACGGTTAATTTATGGATCTTATCCCGAGATTATTAACGATCCTCAGAATGCAGAAGAGCATTTAAAATTGCTAGCAGATAGTTATCTGTATAAGGATCTTTTTACTTTGGAAGATGTTAAAAAGCCGCTACTCTTCGAAAAAATTGTAAAGGCCCTGGCTTTGCAGATTGGGAGCGAAGTTAACTTTTCTGAACTGGCACAACTGGTAAAGGCCGATCAGAAAACCGTCGATAAGTACATCGGTCTACTCGAAAAATCTTTCGTGGTTTTTAGCTTACCTGCCTTTGCAGGTAATGTGCGTAACGAAATTAAAAAAAATAAGAAAATCTATTTTTATGATACGGGTATTGTGAATGCCATTACGCGGAATTTTAACCCGATAGCAAACAGGAATGATGTTGGTGCACTATTTGAAAATTATATGATTGCTGAACGGATGAAGTTTTTGCACCAAAATCAGATAGAAGCAGAATGCTTTTTCTGGCGTACCACGCAACAACAGGAAATTGATTATATAGAAAAAACAAAAGAAAAATTTTTGGCTGTCGAGTTTAAATGGAGCGAAAGAGGGAAAAATAAAATTCCACTTACCTTTACACATGCTTATCCTGATGCAGAAACATTATTGATATCAAAAGCTGATAGGGGAACTTTTTTGAACGGTTAAACTTATCTTTGCAGTATAATATTAATACATGAAAAAATACATCCTCATCATCTTATCGCTCATTCCGTTTTTTGTCACAGCCCAAAATCCTGCACGGGATTATACCAATGCAGTACTTTGGCAGCAAACTTCGGGTGAGTACCGTGCGCTATGTTTCCAAGCCTACAATTTTGCACGTTTATCGTTAAAAGAAGCTTTGTGGGCTGATACGAGTAAAAAACCAAATTGCGTGATTGTTGATATTGATGAAACAGTTCTGGATAATTCTGCTTTTCAGGGGCATGAAATTAAAAAAGGACTAAGTTATGTGCCTGCCGATTGGACAGAATGGACCAGTTTAGCTCAGGCAGATACCGTTCCCGGCGCTTTGGCATTTTTAAAATTTGCAGCTTCAAAAAATATCGAAACTTTTTATGTAAGTAATCGTGATGAAAAAGATTATGCGGCTACGTTAAAAAATCTGCAACATTTTGGTTTCCCTTATGCAGATGATGCGCATTTAGTGGTTTCAAAAGGAACCTCAAATAAAGAGCCACGGCGCCAAAAAATTAGCGAAATGTACAATATTCTGTTGTTATGTGGCGATAATTTAAGCGATTTCAGCAACATTTTTTATCGCGAAAATAAAAATACCTTCGGGCAGGTAAATACAAATCAGAACTTATTTGGAACAAAGTATATTGTGTTGCCAAACCCAATGTACGGGGATTGGGAAAAGCCTTTGTATCAGGGAGAAAAACTTAGTGATAAAGATAAAGCGAAACAAAGGTTGGAACGATTAAAAAGTTACTAAGTTTTATAATTATTCAGCAATAAGTATTACTTTTGTAGCATCATAAAAATAAACATTATGGAGAACAACGAATTAAAGCACAATACAGAAAGTATGAAAACGGCTAACCAGCCAGGAATTTATAAATTAATGATTTTTGGTGTACTGGTTTGCATGGTGGGTACTTACGCACGTTTCGCTTACGATTCGTGGCAGGTATCATTAGCATCCTGGATTGTTTTGTTCATTGGAGCAATTATTGCCATTAAAGGTGTATTCAAAATATTAGACGCATAAGCATTCTACTATCAAAATATAAAGCCGGTCATGTTCATTCACGACCGGCTTTTTTGTTTATATACACTTCTTTTTTGAAAAGCAAATTCAGTAGGTACTAGGTTAAGGTAGTCCTGCCATCCGCTTTAGCTCCGATAGAAAAATCGGAGGCTGCCGCTCCTGTCAGGTTTATGATAGAAAGGTCTGCCGATGTAATCTAAACCTGACAGGAGCGGACACCGAACGTAGTGAGGTAAAGCGGATGGCAGGGCTTTCGGAACCGATAAACACAGTAACCTGCTTTTCAAAAAAAAACGCCATAAAAACTTCTACTTAAACCTGCGAGGTTTAATACTAGCTGAAAAACTGCGAAAACACCCTTCTCACGTCACTAAACCCAACATAGGGTTACCTAAATATAATTTTCGTATTAAGGGTAAATACAGCGTTAAAAACTAACCAGATACGCTACACTTCTCATGGCCATTTGAAGCAAATATTTAAAATGATTATTTATTTAGAACCGCACAATCATGAAAAGGAATATTATTGCTATAGCCATAGTTTTAACAATTTTTGGCTGCCAAAACGAAAATAAAAAATATGCAAGCGCTGATACCGTAGCGCTGGAGCCTTTGAGCAAAGAATCTGCAGATAGTACTGCCGCTGAGAAAATCATCAAAACTGCCGATATGCGGTTTAGGGTTAAAGATGTGCAGCAGACCAAAGAACAGCTGAGTAAAACCATTAAAGCAGAAGGTGGTACTGTTGCTGAGTTCTCTATCGAAAGCACCATCCAGGAAACAGACAAGGTTAAACAATCAACAGATTCGTTGAAAGAAATTACTTCTTACCGCACTCAGGGTTATCTGGTAGCGAAAGTACCATCAGATAAATTGGACGAATTTACCAATACCATCGCAAAAATGGCCGTCTTTGTAGATAACCAGTCAATGAAAATGGACGATCAAAGCATTGCTTATTTAGCTAATAAATTAAAAGCGCAGAACCGCATTGATGCTATTGAAAAAATCAATAAAGTTGCGACGAAAAAGAGCGCCAATGTAGAATCATCACTTTATATCAAAGATGATTATGTGGATAAAAGAATCGAGAATATGCAGATCGATAACCGCGTAAAATTTAGCACCATTACCCTTAATTTTTATCAGGACAATACCGTTAAAACTATGATTGTTGCTAACGATAACCTGTACGATTACCGTCCGGCATTTATAAACAGGTTATGGTTGGGTATTGTAAACGGCTGGACGATTTTTAAAGAAATCATTATTGCTATTTCTAACCTCTGGATGCTGATATTGGTGGGTGTAGTGATATTTTTTGTGATAAAACATTTTATCCGGAAGAATAAACTGGCAATGGATGAAGCGACTAAAAACATGATCGATCAGGCCAGGCAATAAGAATCTATTCCTTCTACAAATGACAGATTTAAATAATCGGCCGTTATTCCCGCGCAGGCGGGAATCTTAAAACTTATAAATTAGGATTCAATCAAGTTGGGAATGACGATACCTCGTGACCTATCATCGTCATTCGCTCTCCATCGGTTGGTGATTCACCAACCGATAATTATTTTTTCGCCTTAGCTGCTAAACCTTTAACCTTGGTTTTATTATCGCTTACAAAAGATTCCCAGCCCGAATAGGTTTTAGATTTACCACCAGTGGTAATTTTTTGAAAAGAATGGCAAACGGCAACAGCCAAACCATCGGTAGCATCTAAAAATTCGGGTGTTTCTTTAAAGTTGAGTAAGCGCTGCAACATGGCTGCTACCTGTTCTTTAGTGGCGTTTCCGCTGCCGGTAATGGATTGTTTGATCTTGCGTGGAGAATATTCGGTTACGGGCACATTTCTGGATAGTGCGGCTGCAATGGCAATGCCTTGTGCACGGCCAAGTTTCAATAGTACCTGGATGTTTTTACCATAAAATGGGGCTTCTATGGCCAATACATCGGGTTTATACTGCTCCATCAGCACTACCGTTTTTTCAAATATCCGCTGAAGTTTAAGAAAAGGATCGTCTAAATGGGTCATTTTAACCACTCCCAAACTGATCAGTTCCGTTTTATTTCCCTTCTCCAAAATTACACCATAACCCATCACCGCAGTACCCGGATCGATGCCCATAATTACCCGCTCCTTTTTTTCGTTCAACATTACAGCAATATTAAGCATATTTGCAAATAAAAAGAGAATCTTGACAGGCAGGCAAAAAAAAATATTATCGCTTTTTATCAAAGTTGCAATTGTAATATTTGCCTTTTGGTTTATTTACCATAAACTGGTTGCGAATAAAAATCTCCACGACTTCAGCACACTATTAAAAGATATCCCTCAGATAGAAATTATCATGGTAATCGGGATAGTGATACTCCTGATGTTTGTAAACTGGTTTTTAGAGTCAGGTAAATGGAAATACTTAATGAGCCATATCGAACCCATCAGTTTCTACAGGGCCATCGAATCTGTTTTCTGTGGTTTAACGCTTGCTATTTTTACGCCAAACAGACTAGGAGAATATGGAGGTCGTGTATTTTTCCTCTCCCCCCGAAGAAGAATTGTTGGAATAGTGGCCATGAGTGTGGGCAGCATCGGTCAATTGGTGCTGACCAATGTTTTTGGGGCCATTGCAGCCTGCTTTTTCGTGTACCGCTTTATCCCGATCGATAAGGTACTATTTATTGCTTTGGTTTTTTTTGCGGTAATTTTTTGCCTGTTTTTTCTGATTTTTTACTTTAACATCCGTTGGTTAAACGGGATTTTATTATCCTTCAAATTCACCAGAAGATACAAGAAATTTTATAGCATTTTGGCCCGGTACAAAAAAAGGGAATTATTCAAAATTATTACTTATTGTTTTGCCCGTTACCTGATATTCAGTTCGCAATATTTCATTCTTTTTATTTGGCTGGTGCCCGGATTACATTATGCAGATATTGTGATGATGACCTGTTTGCTATTTTTGGTACAGTCGGCACTGCCTTCACTTGATCTTTTCGATGTGGGCATTAGAAGTGTCACTGCGGTTGAGCTATTTAAACATGTAACCGATCAGCACGTGGCGGTTATCGCATGTACTGCCAGTATTTGGCTCATAAATATTATAATTCCTGCTATCTTAGGCACTTATTTCGTTTTTAAACTCAATTTTTTTGGAAATCTTAAATCTAACTAGTCTATTTTCTGCTGCTTTAACTTTAATTTATGGTTTTTTGGTGCTTAATTTTATCAGAGGATGGCATAACCTGATCTATTTTACGCCACAAAATTCTGATCCCCGAACCAAAGTTTCTATTATAGTTGCTGCAAGGGATGAGGAAGAGAATATTGCCAAAACGATTAATGATCTGATTGCTCAGCAATATCCTAAAGCTTTAACAGAAATTATTATTATTGATGACCATTCTACTGATAGAACGGCAGAAATTGTGTTAAGCTATGCCGGCAGTAATGTGAAACTAATTAAGTTAAACGAGGATAGGGCATTAAACTCGTATAAGAAGAAAGCAATACAAACAGCTATCGGCACCTGCTCCGGCGATCTGATCATTACCACTGATGCCGATTGCAGGATGGGGCAGGATTGGCTGGTTACCATTGTAAACCTATACGAACAGAAAAACTATAAAATGATTTCTTCACCCGTAGCTTATTTTCAAGAGAAAAGTTTTTTTGAGCGATTACAATCCCTAGAATTCCTTTATCTTATCGGCTTAGGGGCTTCTACCATTGGAAATAAGCAACCATCTACTTGTAATGGTGCAAATTTGGCCTACGAAAAAACAACTTTTTATGAAGTTGGGGGCTTTCAGGGAATAGATGATCTGGCATCGGGCGACGATGAGCTATTGTTGCATAAAATTGCAGCTAAATATCCAGATCAGATTGGTTTCCTCAAAAATAGAGAAGCCATTGTGTACACCCATGCCAAAGAAACTTTGGGTGCATTTATTCAGCAACGCAAACGCTGGGCTTCAAAGAGTACCCGTTATAAAAATAAGGCTATTATTGTGTTGGGGGTATTGATTTGGATCTTTAACCTATCTATACTCGCAAATTTTATCACAGGCCTTTTTATTCCGGGGTTTTTAACCGTCACATTTTATCAATTATTGGTTAAAATGGTTTTAGAAACACTATTTTTATGGGATGTAACCGGCTTTGCCAAAAGGCGCAGTTTACTCATTTTAATACCTGTTTTAAATGTGCTTCATGTAATTTACATGGTGTACATTGGCATTGCCGGAAACAGCGGAAAATACAATTGGAAAGGCAGAATGGTTAGGTAATGGATAATAGCCCATCAAAAAAAGTATGGTTAAAGTTTAAACGGAATAAGCTGGCCTTCGGCGGGCTGATCTTTATCCTGCTATTAATGCTGATGGGTATTTTGGGCTATTTAATTATGCCCGATCATTCTCCAAATGCAAATGTGCAAACACTCCAGTTAAACAAAAAGAAACCCGGCAGTACCTTTACTTTTTTAATCATCAGCAGAAATCCTAAAGTAGAAAAAGTTAACCTTTTCGAGAGAATGCTTAATGGGCAAACACCTACCTTTAAAAGCATCCCGATAACTTCATACAAGATAAAGGGTAATGCTGTTTTTGTGCAGGAGTATATCGGAGATGACGAAAAAGCCAAAGAAACAGTATACGGATTAAAAGATTTATGCACCGGTTGTGTTTTACCTTCAAAAGCGGGCACTCCACAGACTCTTTTTGAGAAAAACAACATTTACAAAGAAACCTTTATTCTTGGAACTGATATTTATGGCCGGGATTTATGCAGTCGCCTGATTTTAGGCATTCGCGTTTCATTATCGGTTGGTTTAATGGCTGTTCTCATTTCACTTTTTATTGGGGTGAGTTTAGGTGCCATTGCGGGTTATTTTGGTGGCAGGATAGATGCCACAATCAGCTGGTTTATGAATGTGGTTTGGTCGCTACCGTCATTACTGCTCGTTATTGCTATATCTTTCGCTTTGGGGAAAGGTTTCTGGCAGATATTTATTGCAGTTGGTTTATCAACCTGGGTAGATGTGGCCAGATTGGTCCGCGGGCAGGTAATGGCTTTAAAAGAGGTAGAATTTGTAGAGGCCGCAAGAGCCTTAGGTTTTAGCACTAGCCGAACCATTATTAAACATATACTCCCAAATATTGCAGGGCCGATATTGGTGGTTGCTTCTTCTAATTTTGCCTCGGCCATATTATTGGAAACAGGGCTAAGCTTTTTGGGTTTTGGTGCTCAGCCCCCAATGCCAAGCTGGGGCAGTATGATCAAAGAACATTATGGTTATATTATTATGGATGCCGCTTACCTCGCCATTTTGCCAGGTTTAGCCATTATGTTTACCGTTTATGCCTTTAATGTGCTTGCTATTGGCTTACGTGATGCCTTTGATGTTAAGGGTCAGAATATAACGGTCTAAAATCCTTCCATAAAAAAAGCAGTACCAATACGATACTGCTTTACTCCTTAAAAGCAAAAGTTAAGCTGTTGCAGTCAGCGTGTTCCCTGAAACAGTAAGTGGATAAACTTTTAGTGCGCTCGTGGTTCCGCCGTCACTCGGTTGGGCCAAAATGCTGCCCGAAGTGGTATACCTCGAACTATGTAAGCCACATTGAATGTAATTACTGGTCTGAATAAAAGTTAATGCTCCGCCCTGGTGCGGGCAAACGGCTTGTGTGGCTACAAATGAGGTGTTGGTATTTCCCCCGGCAGTACGGATAAATAATATGCTGTTTACGGTGACAGATGCGCCAACTGTTAGTAATTGCGTGCTCAGATCAACACTTGCGGTAGTGCCTGAAGGAACACCACCACCATTTGGTTTACTGGGCTCTGGTGAATCGCTTTTTTTGCCACAGGCTGAAAAGCAGGTTCCTGTGCATACCAATGCTACGCCCAGGCCTAAAGATTTGATAAATTCATTACGTTCCATAATTGTTTTGTTGGTTTATTTTGGTTGATTTTGAATTACTTTGCTTTTTTCTTATCGAAAGAAAACCTACGTGCTATACTAAAGCCCCAACGGTATTGCCCTTTAAGCCAAGAAGTATTCGTGTCGGTAATAAACTGTGATTCCTGTATTGCGGTGGCATTGGTGAAATTGAGGTGAAAAATATGCCCTCCGGTTTCAAACTCCAATCCGGCACCAAGCGTTTTGTAATATTGTGTTCCCAATGTGCTTTCGAGATAAGCTTCTTTGTTTTTATCCCTGAATGGAATGGTATAATCGGCTACAAAAGCCATGCGTTTGGTAATTTTGATACGGCCACCAACAGATAGGGCAAGCATATCGTTCTGGTCGCCAAAAACAGTAAAATTTCGGTGCACATACGACGGCATTATCAGCATCGAAAAGTTTGAGTTAAACTTACGGGCAATTACGGCTTGCACCACGTAAGTTAATCGATCCTGGAATTCGCCAAATGCATTTGCAGCGGTGGGGTCAGTTGAAGCTTTCGCTGCTGAAAGGGTAGTACTGCCGAATAAGGTTACTGCAACAGGTACTTTATCATCAGCAGTTTGCTCCAGTAAACGGTATTTTAAGTTCCCTTCGTAAAGCTGTGTTACCACGCCAGCTCCTTTTGCCCTTGATAAACCAACGGAAAGCCTATCGCTGATCCCGTATTCAAAACCAATGCGGATATCTGTTGATTGATCCAGTCCAAAAAAGTTTTTAGTACCCCCCGCACTACCCGCTATATCACCAAAACGGTGATCTACCCTGAAATCCAGTTCATTTTTATAAATGGTTTCATTGGTTTGGATGTTGATCAGTTTGGTTGCCTTAAAAGTAGCCTGTACATTCTTTTTTTCAGTAGGCATCTGCAATGCTTTTTCGAGCGAATCCTGTGCAAAAGCCAAAGTAGGCAGGAGGGTTACAGATAGGTATAAAAGAGATTTTAGATGTAATTTCATAAATTTTATTTTTTGGGTTGATAAATAGCGGTCATTTTTACCTGTATGGTTTCTGCAATTTGTTTAAAAACGATCGTTGGGATTTTGATATCATGATCGGCCAGTTTTACATTGAATGTAGAAGTGGCTCTTGCCTCATCGCCGGTAATTACTAAGGATCCTTTTGTCGTATATGCTTTGGTTACACCATGAATCTGCAGGTTACCCTTAACCGTAACGGGATAAGTACCAGGCTTTGAAAAATCGATCTGTTCTACAATTTTTCCTTTAAAATCAGAAGTTGGGAACTTATCGCTCTCCATATAATTTTCGTTAAAATGTTCCTGCATCAGTTTTTTCTTAAACTGAAAAGAAGTATTGTTGATTTTGAAAATGATATCGTTGGTTTTGGTATTAAGCGCCGAAGCACCGGTTTTACTCTGTGCATCGATATCTTCTACAGGTGTTGAAGAAAAAAATGAAGAATTAACGCTTTTACTTACCCAAATCTGGGCTTTTATGCCTGTGCATAAAAACAGGGCTGTTAATGTGAAAAATAATTTTTGCATCTGCAATGTATTTAAGTGATTAATAAAACCGGCGTTAATTTCGAAGGGTTATTCTGGCATACCTTTATCAACCCAGGCCTGTAATAATTCTCTTTCGTTGGCGGTCAAAGAACCGCCTTTTGGCATTGTTTTGGTAACCAGAACAGCATTCGCTACGCGGGTGTCATCTTTAACAGAGGGTAAGCCATTAAATAACCAGATGGATTTAAGTGCGCCGTTTGGACCATGGCAGTTGTTACATTTGGTTTGGAAAAGTGCACCTGCAAAATTGGTGTAGGTTACATTGGCTGTGGTTACAGCTGTCGGGCCTGTAGGGGTTGCTGGTTTTAATTCTTCAGCCTGTCTTTTAGAGCAGGCAAAAAGTAAGGCCGTAATTGCGGCTAATAAAAAGATTGAATTTTGTTTTTTCATAGGTATTTAGTTAAGGTTAAAATTGGTGGTAGATTCATTTCTATATCCTCATGTTCGATTGCGGTGTAATTGAAGTTTTTAGGGCGATAGCCGATTTTTTAAAATTTATGTTCTGTTTGTTTAAAAAGCATAACTGTTTTTGAATAAGCATAGCTTTTCATATAATTTTTGCTTAAATCTTAATCGTTACGTAGCTTTCTTAGGATTGGTTGCCTGCGGGACAAAAAAAAGCCGTTCCGATTTTACATCGGAACGGCTTTCGGGATAAATTTTATCTAAAACCTAGTTAAAATCTTCGGCCTTTAAAGGCGGATTAACTTTAATGTCTTTAATTATAACTGAAAACTCCTGAGAACCTTGTGGGCTTGCCACCGATTGAGTTAGGGTAAACGGAAATAATACATCGCCAACTTTCTGGTAGTTTGAATATTCCGTAGACTGACTAATTTCAGCGCCACCTTTGGTAATGGTACGCTCATCTTTTAAAAGTAAACCCGATTTGGTGTCGTAATATTCAGTTTTCTTTTTGCCGGAAGGAGAAGTGATGTTTAACTTAAACGCATCAGCAATACCAACTTTTGCCGTACCTGCAGATTCAATTTTAGTTCCATCAGTAGCATAATAAATTTGATTACCATAACCTTTATCCTCTTTCTTTTCAGTCAGATCATCGCCGGTTAATTCAGCTTTCTGGCCCATTTGCATTGCATATCCTGTTTTACCATTGTAAACCTGTTTCATCGCAGTTTGGCCACCCATAGAAATTTCCATGCTGCTTAGGTTAGGTGCCATATTTTTAATGGTAACGGCAAGCTTTTGACCCTGCATTTCCATTTCACCGTTTTGCTGTAATGAAGTGATTTTTTTAATAGCTTCTTCACCACCAATGGCTTTAATGTAGTTTTTGATAATTTCTGCAGGTGCAACTGTTGGTGCGGCAGCAGTTTCGGTTGCTTTCACCGGATTTGCATAATTATCATAAACCTGTGTTTTAAAGCCTGCTTTATTTAAGCCAGCTGCAAATGCATCAGTTTTACCCACAATAACAATACGGGTGTTATCATGGCTGTAATATTTTTTAGCGACCCTTAAAATATCATCAGTAGTTACTGCATTAATCTTTTGTAAATAAGTGCGATAAAAATCTTTAGGTAAGTTATTAATTAAGATATTACTCGCAAAGCCTGCAGTACGTGCCGGATTTTCTAAGCCCAGTGCAAACGATCCATTGAAAAGATTTTTCGCATTCTGTAATTCATCAGCAGTCACCTTGGTCGTGCGGATACTGTTAATCTCTCTTAAAAATTCTACCACTGCACTATCAACCTTCTCGTTTCTAACCGCTGCATTAGCCGAAAATTTTGATTGGAAACGGCCTGAGCCAGTGCTTGAATATGCGCCATAAGTAAAGCCATGTTTCTCGCGGAGGTTGCCAAATAATCGTGATTCAGAGCCACCACCTAATATCTGGTTCGCCAATAAAACCGGGAAATAATCAGGACTGCTCATTGGCAGGTCGATTAAGTTTACCACTGTAATTTCAGATTGAACAGCGTTGCTTACATTGATGATATCCACTTCCGTTTTGGCAGGATTAGCAACTTTAGTAAGAACAGGTAAAGTTAAGCTAGTGCCTTTCCAATCGCCAAAGGCTTTCTCTGCCAATGCTTTTGCCGCTTCGGGTTTAATATCGCCAACAAAGGTTAAGTAACCTCTTGAAGGGGTAATGTATTTTTTATAGGCTATTTTAACGTCATCTAAAGTAATTCCTTTTAGAGAAGCTTCGGTTTCGAACTCACCATAAGGATGGCTTTTGCCATAAGCCAAAGCATTTACCACACGGGCTGAAATGGCTTTTGCACTTTTCTCGTTGGATTTTAATCCTGTAATAGTCTGCGACTTTAATTTTTCGAAAGATTCTGCAGGAAAGGCTGGTTTACGGATACTCTCGGCCATTAAATTAAATGCCTCTGGAAAGTAACGGGTTAAGGCCGATACCGAGCCACCACTTGCACCTGTACTTACATCAGCCCCCAGTTGATCAACAGCCTCATCAAATTGAGCCTTTGTTTTAGAGGTTGTACCTTCATTAAGCATACTGCCCATTAAACCAACTACCCCAGCTTTTGCACCTTCGTTAATCGGACCAGCATCTATACTGTAACTTGCAGATACTTTTGGTAATTTATGGTTTTCTACAACTAGAACGGTGATTCCATTTGCCAATTTATAAATCACAGGATCGCCAACAGTAATAACGGGTGCCGGACCAGGTTTTGGTTTGTGGCTTCGATCTATTGTTTGTGCTGAAATCCCTTGAGCCAATAAGGAAATTGCAGCTATAATGAATAATTTCTTCATGTTTTTAAATAATTAAAATGAAAAGCAATCTGCTTATTTCTTAGGTAAGTAATACAATACAACTCTTTGGTTTTTGTTCAGATACTTTTTAGCAACATCTCTGATCTCCTCACGGGTGATGGACCTGATTACCTCTAATTCCTTATTGATATCATTTGTATCCTTATCATGGAAAGTATAACCATTGGCCAGGTTTTCGGCAACACCTAACATTTTACTGTTTGCACTTACATAGCTGTTTTCGAATTTATTCTGCAGCTTTTTATAGTCACTTTCGCTGATTAAATCAGTTTGAAGGCGTAAAACTTCTTCATCAATATCTTTTAATAAATCATTAAGTGGCGTATTATTGTTGGGTAATGCCAGGGTGATATAAGCACCATAATCCTCAAGCGAATAGTTAAAAGCAGCAACCTGTAAAGCTGTTTTCTTTTGATCGACCATTTTAGTGCTTAATCTCGAACTTCCACCTTCTGATAAAATAGAGCTGATCATGCCCAACACCTTGCTCTCCCTGCTCTTCATGCCTGGTACGCGGTAAGCGGCAAAGATGGCTGGAATTTGAATATTGGCATCGTAAGCGGTATCGATAATCTCTTTGGTAATATCCGGTAGCTTATAATCTTTACGTACTACTGGTTCACCTTTAGGTACTTCAGCGAAGTAAGCTTTTACCAATGCTTTTGTTTTGTCTACATCTAAATCGCCGGCAATGGTTAAAACGGCATTATTGGGTACGTAGTATTTTTTAAAGAAAGCAATAAACTCGCTCAGTTTTGCCGCATCTAAGTGCTCCATTGAGCCAATTGGCTGCCAACGGTAAGGGTGTCCGTCAAACAAATGGCCGAAAATTTTCTCGGTGAATTTTCCATAAGGAGCATTGTCTATGCGTAAACGTTTTTCTTCTTTTACTACCTCGTTTTGTGTTTTTACACCACCTTCGTTAATTACGGGGTGCAGCATTCTTTCACTTTCTAACCATAAACCGAGTTCTAATTGGTTTGATGGAAAAAGTTCATAATAAAAAGTACGGTCTTGAGAAGTATTGGCATTGTTCTGTCCGCCATTACTGCTTACCAGTTTCATAAACTCACCGCGTTTAATATTATCGGAACCTTCAAATAATAAATGTTCGAAAAAGTGGGCGAAGCCTGTACGTTGGGTTTCTTCATCTTTAGAACCAACATGATACATTACCGAAACGGCAACAACGGGAGCAGTTTTGTCTTGATGTAGAATGACATGGAGGCCATTGTCCAGGTCGAATTCCGTAAACTGTACTTTTTGAGCAGAAGCACTTAAGCTCAGACCGGAAATGGCCAAAGCAAAAAGAATTCTTTTTTTCATAGAAAATTTGTTTTTAATGATTAGAAATAATCAAAAGCGGGCAATTATTTCATTAATAAGTTAATTTGGATTTTTCACTAGCGTGAAACAATATAAATATGGGCCTAAATTATGGGATTTAAATAAAAAAGCGAGTATTTACACTCGCTTTTTTATTTATTTATCTCCAGGCCTTGTATTTATTTATCTCCAGGCCTTGTATTGATTTATTAAGCCGTTGGTAGAGCTATCGTGGCTCGAAACTTTATCGTTATCCGCGAGCTCCGGAAGAATTTTTTTGGCCAGTTGTTTGCCAAGTTCTACTCCCCACTGATCAAAACTAAAGATGTTCCAGATAATTCCCTGAACAAATATTTTATGTTCGTAAATGGCTACTAAACTACCTAAAGTATATGGAGTTACTTTTTTTAATAATATTGAGTTTGTTGGACGATTGCCTTCAAAAACTTTGAATGGTGCAATTTTTTCAATTTCTGAATCAGATTTACCTTCCTTCTTCAATTCGGCTGTTACTTCTTCTTCGGTTTTACCGTTCATTAAAGCTTCAGTTTGGGCAAAGAAATTCGATAATAAGATAGGATGATGCTCGCCCAGTGGATTTAAGCTCTGCGCCGGAGCAATAAAATCAGCAGGAATAATCCGGGTACCCTGATGAATTAACTGATAAAAGGCATGCTGACCATTTGTACCTGGTTCGCCCCAGATAATCGGTCCGGTTTCATAATCAACCTCGTTGCCGTTTCTATCAACATGTTTACCGTTACTCTCCATATCTCCCTGCTGGAAATAAGCAGCAAAACGATGCATATATTGGTCGTAAGGTAAGATAACCTGCGTTTCTGCATTGTAGAAATTGATATACCAAACGCCTAACAAACCTAATATTACGGGTAGGTTACTTTCAAATTCGGCAGTTTTAAAGTGGTTATCAGTTGCATGGGCACCAGCCAGCAATTGTTTGAAATTTTCAAAGCCTATACTTAAAGAGATGGATAAGCCGATAGCACTCCATAAAGAGTAACGACCGCCAACCCAATCCCAAAACTCAAACATGTTCTCGGTATCGATACCAAAAGCAGAAACGTCTTTGGCATTGGTCGATAATGCTGCAAAATGTTTAGCAATATCACTTTCTTTGCCGCCTTTTTCTAAAAACCAGGTACGGGCAGAATGCGCATTCGTCATGGTTTCTTGTGTGGTAAAAGTTTTCGATGCTACCAGGAATAACGTTGTTTCTGCATTCAGATCTGCTAATGTTTCGGCGATGTGTGTACCATCAATATTCGAAACAAAGTGAATATTTAAATGGTTTTTATAGTGTTTTAAAGCTTCGGTAACCATTACAGGCCCCAAGTCCGATCCGCCGATACCAATATTTACCACATCAGTAATGGTTTTGCCAGTATAACCTTTCCATTCACCGCTGATGATGCTGTTGCTAAATTTCTCCATTTTAGCAAGCACTGCATTTACTTCGGGCATTACATCTTTACCATCAACTAAAATTGGCGTATTGCTTAAATTACGTAAGGCGATGTGGAGTACCGAACGGTCTTCGGTTTCATTAATCTTATCACCGTTATACATTGATTTTATCGCTTCATCTAATTTACACTCGCGTGCCAGTTGAATCAATAGCGCTAATGTTTCATCGCTAATGCGGTTCTTGCTGTAATCAAGCAGGATATCCTCAAAAAAAACAGAAAACTTATTGAAACGATCTGCATCCTCAGCAAAAAGATCTTTAATGCTTTTTTGATTAATATCTATAAAATGATCGGCTAAATACTTATAGGCCTCAGTTTCTGTGAAATTTACTTTAGGTAACATAATCTTTGTTTTTTTGTAAAAGTAATAAAGCAAAAATTTAAAATCGTCTTTTTAATGTTCTAAATCAATAAGAATTTTTAATGTTGATTATACACATTAACTTTAATAGAACGTGCTGTTAGTTCATCGCTTATTCAATGTTAGATTGCAATGATGGCAAATCTGATGTAGGCGATGTAATCGGGATGTTCAATAGCTGGTAATTGCAATAGGTGGATCAGGCTGGCGAAGGCGTGATTATGGATAAGTTGAAGGTTGTTCGGGTAAAAATATCAGATACCTACTTCTAATATGCTTCGAAATTAAGTACATTTGTAAAAAAATATAAATATGTTTAGATCGCTCTCTCTGTTGGCTACCTGCTGCCTGTTTTTTTCTTGTTTCTTTTTTTCTTCATGCGAAAAGGAAGGAATAACTAAAATAGATACCTTAAGAATTATTGACACCCTTGATATCGATCGCCCAATAAATTTAAAAGCAACAAAAGGTGTGTATGGTTCTCGTATTACAGTGTCATGGACCCCAATGCCCTTGGCTCAGAAATATCAGTTATTCAAGTTTAATGATGTTACTCAGAAATACGTTTTGCTAAAAGAATTAACCGATACAACTTTTGATGATTCGGTAATTAGCAAATCTTTAACCAAGAACTTTTACAAAGTTAGAACTTATAATAGTGCAACGTCGTTCAGTAGGTTTAGCGACGCTGATTTTGGATATACTTCTGCATCTAGCTACTATAAGGCACTTACTTTTGGCTCTGAAGGATCAGGGGCTTCACAGTTTAACTTTAATATGCACATTGAAGTTGACAAAACAGGAAATATTTATGTTAGTGATGAAGGGTTAAACAGGGTTTTGAAATTCAGTTCCACTGGAAGTTTTATTGAACAATTTTATAGTGGATCTGCTGCCAGAGCTGTAGCATTTTTTAGTAATGGAAATTATATCGCAACCCGTACACAAAGCAATAGTTATGTTCAAATATTTAATCCGAACAAACAACTGATAAAGGAATGGGGTACTTATGGAACAGGAGATAGCAATTTTGGTAATATTGAATGTTTAACAATTGATGATGAACAAAACATTTGGATTGTTGACGGTGTAAATCACCGTATTAAAAAATATGATCAAAATGGAAATTTATTGCTAAAATTTGGTAAGCAGGGAAAAGCAGAAGGAGACTTTGACGCTCCATTTGGTATATGCTATTTCAAAAACAAGATATATGTTTCAGATACTAGGAATAATCGTATTGAAGTTTTTGACAAAAATGGTAAATTCTTAAAAGTTTTTGCTGTAAAGGGTTACCTTTTTGGGCTACGGGCTTTTGGCGATAATATTTATATCGCCAATTCTGGTGAAAGTGTTATTATTAAGACCGATGAAAATGGAGATATTCAAGAAAAAATAGGTGCTGGTTCATTTTTGAACTTAGTAGACGTAACGGTTGCGCCAAATGGAGATGTCCTTGCCTGCGATGTTTATGGCAGAAGGATAATCGTATTTAAAAAGGGGTAGTATTTAATTTTTTTTATTTAAAGCCACTCTGCATTGCATTGCAGAGTGGCTTTTGTTGTTTTACACAGCTACATCTCTTCTTAAAATTGATTACCTTAGGGCAACCTAAACTAAATAGTTCATTTATGAAGAAAATATTCCTGATCGGGTTTTCATTGCTGGCATTAAATTCTTTCGCCCAAAAATCAGATTTAAGGCCATTGGTTTCGAGAAAAGCAGATGCCATTGAACAAAAAGTAATTACCTGGAGGCGTGATTTTCACGAACATCCTGAACTGGGGAATGCTGAAGTAAGAACAGCTGGTATTATTGCAAAACATTTAGAATCCTTAGGGATACAGGTAAAAACAGGCGTTGCCAAAACAGGTGTTGTTGGTGTGTTAAAAGGAGGTAAACCCGGGCCGGTAGTGGCTTTACGTGCTGATATGGATGGTTTGCCAGTTACCGAGCGGGTAGATATTCCGTTTGCCTCGAAAGTGAAAACACAATATAATGGTCAGGAGGTTGGCGTAATGCATGCTTGCGGACATGATAGTCATGTGGCTATTTTAATGGGCGTAGCAGAAGTGCTGGCTTCGATGCAAAAAGATATTCAAGGTACGGTGAAATTCATATTTCAGCCTGCTGAAGAAGGTGTGCCTGCGGGAGATGAAGGTGGAGCTGCATTAATGATTAAAGAAGGTGTACTCGAAAACCCTAAAGTTGATGTAATTTTCGGTTTACACATCAACTCTCAAACGGAGGTTGGCGATGTAACCTATCGTCCGGGTGGAACTATGGCTGCCGTAAACGATATGAAAATTACGGTTACTGGTAGGCAGGCACATGGGGCATACCCTTGGAGCAGTATTGATCCCGTGGTGATTTCGGCTCAGATTATCAATAATCTGCAAACCATTGTTAGCCGCAATTTAAATGTTACTGAGAATCCGGGCGTGGTTACCATTGGTGCCATTAACGGTGGTGTAAGATCGAATATTATACCGGAAAAAGTAGAGATGCTCGGTACTGTTCGCAATTTTAGTAAAGAAGATGAGGCGATGTTTATCGAACGGATAAAAACTATTGCCACCAAAACAGCTGAGGCAGGTGGCGCAACAGCCGAAGTGAAAATTCCTTACAGTAACCACTATCCCGTTACCTTTAATAACGTTGCATTAACAGAAAAGATGTTGCCAAGCATGGAATCAACAGCAGGTAAAAATCATGTGAAATTAAAACCGCCTGTTACCGGTGCAGAAGATTTCTCTTTCTTCCAGGAAAAAGTACCGGGTTTGTTTGTGTTTTTAGGAGGCATGCCAAAAGGTAAAGATCCATTAAAAGCTGCATCGCACCATACACCAGATTTTTACCTTGATGAAAGTGGTTTTGCTTTAGGTGTTAAATTATTGTCTAATCTAGCGCTGGATTATATGTCGATTAAGAAATAAGGGGGGCATTAGTCATGATGCCGTATGAATTAATAGCGAAAATAAAATTGTTTAACAAACAGTAAAGATTCAGTTTTAATTAAAATCGCTTTCCGCCATGCGCTATGCTAAAAGCGATTTTATATATTTGCTCCATGAATAAAGAACAGATTCAGGATTTAAGAGACAGAGTAACGTCTCTAAGGAGGTATCTTTGACGTCGATGAGCTACTTTACGCCATTCGCGAAGAAGAAAAAGTAACCATGGCGCCCGATTTCTGGGACGACCCAAAAAAAGCAGAAAAAATTCTGGCAGAAATCAGTTCAAAGAAAAAGTGGACTGATGGCTTTAACCAAACCCATACTGCGGTAGAGGATGCAGCGGTGATGTTTGATTTTTTTCAATCCGGAGATGCTTCGGAATCCGAATTGAAAGACCAGTTCGAAACGGGTAAACAGGCTGTTGAAGACCTTGAACTTAAAAACATGTTGCGCAGTAAAGAAGATCAGCTTTCTGCAGTAATGCAGATTACCGCTGGTGCCGGCGGTACAGAGAGTTGCGACTGGGCTTACATGCTGATGCGGATGTATATGATGTGGGGTGAGAAAAACGGCTACAAAATTACTGAACAGGACAGTCAGGAAGGGGAGATTGCAGGGATAAAATCGGTAACACTCCAGTTTGACGGCGATTTTTCTTACGGCTACCTGAAAGGCGAAAATGGTGTTCACCGTTTGGTAAGGATATCGCCTTTCGATTCGAACGCCCGTAGACATACCTCTTTTGCCTCGGTATATGTTTATCCTTTAGTTGATGATACTATACAGATTGATATTAACCCAGCCGATATTGAATTTGAAACATTCAGGGCTGGTGGTGCCGGCGGACAAAACGTAAATAAGGTTGAAACCGCAGTGCGTTTATACCATAAACCATCTGGCATTATTATTAAAAATCAGGAATCGCGTTCGCAACTGCAGAATAAAGAGAATGCCATCCGTTTGCTCAAGTCGCAGTTATTCGAAATTGAAGAACGTAAGCGTAACGAAGCTATTGCTGCGGTAGAAGGATCGAAGAAAAAGATAGAGTGGGGTTCGCAGATCAGGAGTTATGTTTTGGATGATAGAAGGGTGAAAGACCACCGTACCAATTACCAGACCTCTAATCCTGATGCAGTTTTAAACGGCGATATTAATGATTTTTTAAAGGCTTATTTAATGGAGTTTTAATTTTAATCTAAAACAAATGGCAAAATCATCCATCTTTATCATGTTATTGTTTATGGCAATTAACTATTCCAATGCACAGGAAGTAATTCCCTTGTATACTGGCGACATTCCGGGCGCAAAACCTACGCCAGCAACCTATGTAGAAAATACCGAAGTCCGCTCAAATGGCACATTAAGTGTTACAAAAGTCTCTATACCTACAATAACGGTTTTTGAAGCGCCTAAAAACATTTCCACTGGCACAGCAGTAATTATCTGTCCGGGTGGGGGCTATGGTGCGCTCGCATTTAGTCATGAAGGAACAGATGTGGCTAAACGCTTTAATGCCATTGGTGTAACCGCCTTTGTATTGAAATACCGTTTGCCTAGCGATGAAATTATGGTTGATAAGACCTATGGACCGCTGCAAGATGCCCAGCAAGCCATTTATCTGGTTAGAAAAAATGCAAAAAAATATAGGATTAAGGCTAATAAGATTGGAATTATGGGTTTTTCTGCCGGTGGACATTTTGCTTCAACCCTAATCGCACATTACAACGACTTAAAAATTGCTGATCCTGAAAAAATAAATTTAAAGCCAAATTTTGGAGCATTAATTTATCCGGTTATCAGTTTCGAAGAATCAGTACATACGGGTACGATGAAGAATTTATTGGGACCAAATCCTGCTGACAGTTTAAAACATTATTTTTCAGCCAATAAAAATGTAAACAAAAAAACGCCTCCTGTTTTCTTTGTGCATGCTAAAGATGATAAAACCGTTCCTTATGAAAATAGTGTTGTAATGAATGAGGCACTAAAGCAGAATAAGGTAGATACCGATATTTATTTATACGAAAACGGTGGTCACGGCTTTGGTTTGATTAATAAAACTTCAGATGTAGACTGGTTTAGCCTATTGGCTGCCTGGATGAAAAAAGAGAAATTTTAAAATCTTCAATAGCAATTTGAACATTTAATAAAGCCTGATCATGATTTGTGGTCAGGCTTTTGCTTTCATATCGTTTTTCTATTTTTCTGCGAAACAGGCTAAAGTCCCATTTTACCACTCTATTTTTACGATTTAGCCCCTTATTTTTCAGTATTTGTTTGTATAGATTTGTTTACGTAAACGTAGTCTTTATGACTGGGTACGCTGCAGATGATCTAACCAAATACCTAAAAAATTATACAAGCAGCTTTACAGTTTTGAATTTAAATATACTTGTATTTCAGTTTTTTATGAAGTTAGACATCAAGTATAATGCGTTTACCAATTAACCAAATATTTACCTAATTCAAAAAAAATGAGAAAAGAAACAATGAAATGGTGCCTGCTATGGGTATGCTTGTTTACCGGACTTTTATCTTGCAAAAAAGATAAGGCTGAAGTTAAATCACAAAATGGCCAGGTTAAAGCCTGGGAGACATTAATTGATGGCAATTCTTTTGCCAGCTATGCTAATTTTGAGGCGCAATGGAATTATAATTATCCCTGGGGTACTGATCATAATGGTTCTGCACGTATGGTAGGTAGTTCTTCTAACCATAATCAAATCTCGTTAAGCGGAGGTGTATTAACAATTAAAGCTACCCGCTTAGCTACCTCGCCTGGAAACAGTACAGCTAACGGCTTTACCAATGTAGCCATTTGGTATAACTCTGGCGCATGCCATGCTAAACAACAGGTGCTAATCAACGATCAGTTTCCCAGTTATACCATTTCAGGAGATTTCGCTGTGCCAACAAGTAAGGGCACCTGGCCCGCATTCTGGATTACGGGTGTTAATTCGTGGCCACCAGAAAGCGATATTATGGAATTTAAAGGCAATAATACCAATTGGCAAAACACTTATGATGGTGGTTGGGAGAATAAACTTACAGCAGTTTCTAATGCAGGTTCTTACCACAATTATAAATGCTGGTACAACAAAGTAAGTGCGACTGATGTAGATTGCCATTATTACATTGATAATGTTTGGGTAGCCAAGCATACCATGAGTAATTCGGTAAATAAACCGATGTGGCTAATCATCAACATGCAAATGGAAGGTGATAGTGGCTCTCCCGGTCCGTCTGGTAATACTTTTTATACTGGTAAAAATATTTATCTGGGTAGAGAAAGAGCTTTCTAGTTGATTAAATAAATATTAATTTGGGGGTAGCTGTAACGCTACCTCCATTTGCTGCATACATAAAATATGAACAAATATTTAATCGCGCTTGGCGGTATGTTGCTCTGTGTTTTACTGATGCAGTGCAAAAAGGATAAAATAACAAGGCCAGAAAACAAAATTACTTTATTGATTGACAGGATTAATCTGCTAAGACAGAGCGGATGTAATTGTGGAACTGAATACATGGCCCCGGTACCTGATTTATCTTTAAATAGCCAGTTGCAAAATGCAGCCATAGTGCATGCAAAAGATATGGCTGAACAAAACTATTTTGATCATTTATCTCCAGATGGTGGTACTCCCGCCGAACGTGCATTAAGCGCAGGCTATAAAGGCGATTTTAGGGCAGAAAATTTAGCCAAGGGATATCCTCAAGTAGATCAGGTAATTACCGCATGGAAAAATAGTGTAAGCCATTGTAAAGCTATGATGGATGCTAAAAGTAGAGAAGCTGGTGCAGGTATGGCACAAAATTATTGGGTAGTAACCTTTGGTAGTTCCTTATAAATCTTTTATCGTTTTATCAATTGCGTCCAGTAAGCCCTTGCTATACGGATCATTAGCTAATTCCCAGAACATGATGCCATTTAATTTTTGATCAATTACATATTTGGTTTTTAATGAAATTGATTTTGGATCATCAAAAGTAACCAAATACCGCGTTTTCGGATTATAATAATAAGGAGCTTTAGCTGTCTCATCCCAATAATAAGTATAGCCATTTTCGGTTGAGAACTGTTTGTTGAAATCCTTAAAAGCAACGCTGCTTAAAAATTTTGTCGGCTGGTATAATCCATGGTTCGCATCGGTAGTGTTTTCAAAAATACGCGCGTAGAATGCTGCTCCTAAAGCAATTTTTTGCGCAGGTACACCTAAAGTAATTAAAGCTTTTACTGCATAATCGGCTGATAAAGTTTGTTGTGGGGTAGAATATAAAGGCGAATGATGGCCACTTTGTGTTGCGTATCCACTTACCAGATCGTAACTCATTACATTTACCCGGTTTACCAGTGGCATCACCTTTTCCCATTCAAAGCAAGAATCGATGCAACTTTGGGTGCCACCAGCTGCGAAACTAATCTCTGATTTTTTGCCGAGTGTGTTTCTCAGTTCTTTGATCAATAAAGTAAAGTTGTGCTTATCATCAGGCGTATACCGGTGCCCGGGATAACCCATAATAGCCGGGTATTCCCAGTCGATATCTATACCATCGGCCTTAAAGAAATCTAGAAGCGCTTTGGTTGTTTTAGCAAATGTTTTTCTTCCTTCCTTTCTGCTAAATACTTCTGAACAAGAAGCGCAGGCACTCCATCCACCCATAGCAATGATTACTTTTAAATTGGGGTTACGTTTTTTCAGCTCCACCATTTTCGAAATCAAAGCCGAATCTTTAGCTGAAGTGATGTTTAAACTATCACCCTTTAAGTGCCCGAAACTGTAAATCAGGTGACTGATCTTTTCAATTGGAAAACTATCGATGACCGATCCTCCCTGGCCAGTGTAGTAAGCAATAACATTTGGTTTAACTATTTTTTGCGCTTTTAGGCTGCCAGCGAAAAGCATTAAAGCCATCAGGCAAATTCTGGGTAGATTACCAATATTTTTGTACACAGGTTGGGGAATTTAAATGCTATTTTCTGCTAAAATGTTTTGAAGTTCGTTTAATTCAGCTACTTTTTCAGTTGCTCCGGCATTTTCATAAGCAGAAATCAGGTTTCTAATTACGCGGCGGATAATATCGGTATTACTGCAGGGTTTATAATATTCGGGTAAAGCTTCTAAGTTAAGCTGACGCAAAAACTGATCCACATCATGTTTGCCAAAAATATTACCACGGTTAAAAGCATTGATATAAAATAGTACACCATACTCAGTGCCCTCTTGTTTACTATCATCAATATAACCTAAAATAAAATGCTGCGGCAAATTAATCCCGTACACAGGCAGATCTAACTTTTGGGCCAGGGTAGAATAGATAATAGCCAGAGAAATCTGATTGCCTTTTTTGCTTTCTAAAACCTGATTTAAGTAAGAGTTTTGCGGATCGTGGTGGTTTTTAGTGTTACCGCCAAAACCATATTGCTGGTATAAAACATGGTTAATTAATTTTACTTTTTCAACCGAACTCATTTCGTACTGCAGTCCCAGCCAGATATCCCTTTTTATCTCTTCAATTTGGTTAATTACTTTTTGCTCGTCTAAATCAGGGTATTGGTAACGGTTTATAATCAAGGCACCCTGCAATAAATCGAAAGCACCACTTAAATACCAAAGGTTTAGATCTTCTTTAACGGTTTTGAACTGGATTTGATGGACAATATTTTCAATGCGTTCCTGCATCAAGCCATCGAAAGATTGTTCCCAGGCATTTTCTAAATAGTGAATTACCTCACCGCCATATTCAAGCAGTTTTTTCTCCACATGTTGGTACACTTCCTCGTCCGGATCATCCAATAATTTTACTAAAGCACTTATCTCTGCGATATTTTCCATAAAACATACATACGTTTGCGGTGTTTAATTACTTTTGCAATATTATGCTATTTCAATTTATTAAAGATTACCTTAAACACCGTTTAACAGCTAAGAGCAGGCATGGAACGCATTCGCCATTTGTGTACAAGCTCGCTGACGAGGTAATTTACGATTTTAACGACAAATCTGAATACAAAGATATAGAGCAGCAACGAAAAAAACTTTTTAATGACGATTCTGTAATCACCGTTACCGACCTCGGCGCGGGCTCTCACCTCAATAAAAACCGGACAAAGAAGGTCAGTCAGATTGCCAAAAATGCATTAAAAAGCCCAAGGTTGGCCAAGCTTATTTATCGGTTAGCCAAAAATACCCAGGCCAAAAGTGCAATTGAATTGGGTACCTGTTTGGGTATTACAACTGCTTATTTAGCAAAGACAGATTCCCAAACCGAGGTTATTACTATAGAAGGTTGTCCACAAACGGCAGAGGTGGCCAGGAAAAATTTCCGGGATCTGGATTTAGAGAATATCGAACTCCATGTAGGCAATTTTGATTTAATTTTACCCGATGTTATTGCTCACCAGCCCAGCCTCGATTTTGTATATATTGACGGAAACCACCGGAAAGATGCTACTTTGAATTATTTTAAATGGTGCCTGCCAAAAGTTACCGAAAATTCTTTGCTCATCTTTGACGATATTTATTGGAGTGAAGGTATGAAAGAAGCCTGGACCGAAATTAAAAACCACCCTGATGTTACCATAACCATCGATTTATTTTGGATTGGTTTGGTTTATTTTAAAAAGGGTCAGGCTAAAGAACATTTTAAACTTAAGTTTTAACCCATGCAGGAACCGAAATTAGCAGGTATTCAAAAACGATCAGCACTCTTTGTTTTGCTGCTCAGCTTTTTCTCGGGAATTGGAGCTTACCTGCTTTCGTTTCTTTGTAAAATGGATACCCTTACGCATATTATGTTAGGGTGGGATTTTTTTTGTCTGGTACTCAATACCCTCCATTGGTATATGTTTTTTCACACCTCTGCTGCCGAAACTCACTTAAAAGCCAAAATGCAGGATGAAACCCGTGGCGAAATTTTTGCCATTGTAGTGGTTTCTACCTTTGCCGGTTTACTGGCGGTAGTTCTGTTGCTGATTAACAAGGATATTGAACCACTTGATTTAATCGTTGCTATACTTGGCATGTTTTTATCGTGGTTTTTAGTACATACCACTTTTACCATGCGTTATGCCCATTTATATTATGGCGGCAAGCGGAAAGAAAAATCAGAAAAAGATGGTTCGGGATTGGAGTTTCCAGGCAATGATGAGCCTGATTTTATTGACTTTGCCTACTTTTCTTTCGTTCTGGGTATGACTTTCCAGGTCTCGGATGTCGAAATTTCGAATAGAGAGCTCAGAAGACTTTCTCTTTTACATAGTTTAATCGCTTTTATCTTCAATACGGTTATTGTAGCATTAACCATCAATGCATTGGCAGGGTTAAGCAAATAACGAATCGTCGTCTCGACCGAAGTATCGCGAAGTGGAGAGATCTATCATCCCACATTTTTTTGTCATCCTAAACGCAGCGAAAGATCTTTAAAATACATCATTTTTAACAGGAGGAGGTGTCGTGAAAAGATTTATTCCAACCAATTAGAGCAGTTTTGGAAATGAGCAGTCCATTTCTTTTGGAGGGCTTCAGTCCCGCTCTCTGTTACTTCCGGGAAGAACCGGAACCACTTTGATCGGGTTTAGTTACAAGGGTTAAATGCTTTTGGCGCTATGCGAGGAACAAGCCATTCGATCATAAACCTGACAGTAGCGAGCATCCCGATTTTTTCATCGGGATAAAGCGGATGGCAGGGCTGCCAGAGCCAATAGCCACAAACCTTTCGTTTTTAAATATAAAATTTTATTTAGCTGTAAGTCATTGACTTATGTTTTTTAAACTGATTTTTCAGTAATGTAACTTGTTTTTTAGTTGTAAAACTGAAAAGTAAGTTATAGATTTGGGTATGGAAGAATTAACCAAAGCAGAAGAACGCATTATGCAGGTTTTATGGAAATTGCAGAAGGCATTCGTGAAAGATATTATAGATGAACTTGAAGAGGAACCTAAGCCGCCCTATAATACCATTTCCTCAATTGTCAGGCTTTTAGAGAAGAAAGGCTATGTTGGTTATAAGGCTTACGGTAAAACCTACGAATATTTTCCAGCCATTACAAAGGACGAATATGCCAAAACTACCTTCTCCAAATTGTTTTCAGGTTATTTTGATAATTCTCCAACCAGCCTGTTATCGTTTATGGTAAAAGAGGAAAAACTAAGTGAAAAAGATATAGAAGAAATTAAGAAAATCATTAACCAGGATACAAAGCCATGATTTTAATTTACTTATTAAAGGTTTCGGCCTGTACACTAATGTTCTTTGCCGCTTATCAGTTATTGCTGGCCAGGCTCACGTTTTTTAACCTGAACCGCATTTATTTATTATTGATGTTGGTGTTGAGTTTTGGTATTCCGGCAGTTACCATCGAAAACCATCAGGAAGTAACCGTAGCCAGTCAGGAGATTCCGTCCAAAATAGCCTATAGCAACGATGGTGTTATTGAGCAGGATTTTGAAGATGAAGCTCGCGCAGCCAATAACAGCCTAAACTGGGATCAACTGCTGATGTATGGTTATAGCTCAATTTTAATCGTTCTTGTTTTCAGAATGCTGTTTGTGATGGTACGTATTCAGATCCAGCTGCGTAAACACGCGATTGACAGGAGTGGAACTGTTATCCTGGTTGATGAGAAATCAACCATAAAAAACTGTTCCTTTTTTAACCAGATTATTATCGATTCCTCTTTGCAGCATGAAGAAAAGAATCTAGTCATTAAACACGAATCTGTCCATGTGGAGCAGTTGCATATTGTGGACAAACTTCTAGTCAATTTGGTTGCGGCAATCCTTTGGTTTAACCCCATTATTTATTTCTGGCGAAATGCCATTGGTCATAACCACGAATTTCTGGCAGATCGTGAAACCTCTAAAGTTGCAGACAAGAAGGTTTATGCTTTTTTACTTTTAAACCTGGCTATGCCGGAAAAAAAAATACTCATTAATAGTTTTAGTAAGCTTCCACTAAAAAACAGAATCATGATGATGTACAAAGAACCAAATGCAAAGCTGCAAAAGCTTGCCTATATAGCCATTATTCCGGTTTTAGTGATTTGCTGTATGGCATTTATAAACCGCAAGGAAATTATTATAGAGAAAAAATTGACGGGGAATCAGGCGCCTGCAGATGCACCGGTAAAACCGAATGTTTATGCTATGAACTACTTAAACAGCAATATTAAGGTTAATCCAAATGCTGCTTTTAATGAAGTAGAACCTACATTGGTTATTGATGCCGGTCACGGAGGAAAAGATGGTGCAATAGCTGCCCTGGATGGACAAAAAGAAAAAGACCTGAACTTAAGGGCGGTAAAAATACTGAAGGAAGAAGCCGAAAAAAGAGGGATAAAAGTAATATTAACCAGGAATTCTGACCAGTTTATTTCACTTCGCGATCGTTTACCAAAACAGGAGGCTACGGCTTTTATTTCCATTCATCATAATGCAACACTTGCAAGTGCGGCTGTACCTTTCGGTGGTATTGAAGTTTATGTTTCGAAGCTGAACAGCAATATTAAAACTGCGGAAGATCTGGGTGCCGGAATTTTAAGCAATCTGAAACAGCTTAAAGGGATGGAAGTAAGAGATTCATTAAAAAACGCAAACCTTTTGTTGCTCCGCGAATCTAAAATACCTGCAGTTTTAATTGAGCTTGGAAATATATCAGACAGTAAGACTCTTGATTACATCAATCAGGAGAAAAATATCCGAAGGATCAGTAATTTGATTTTAGATGGATTTGTAGCTTTTTCGAAACGGGGTTGTTAATAAATATAGCTATGGAATGCTTAATCTATCTGCTTAAAGTTACGGCCTGCACAGTGTTTTTCTTTGGGTTTTATATGGTGGTTTTAGGAAAACTGACTTTTTTTAAAATCAACCGCTTTTACCTGTTGGCTAGCTTGTTACTAAGTTTTATTATTCCGGCTTTGCGATTTGAGGTCAAACGTGAAATGCCCATGTTAGAAACTGAGCTTGTGGGCATGCCTGATTTAAAACCAATTCAACCTGCGCCTGTGCAACTTATTCAGCCCATTATGGTCGAATACCAGCCAGAGGTGACATCTAAAATTGATTGGGTGGGGTTAATACCTTATGCATACGGTGCCGTCGCTTTGCTTTTATTGCTCATTTGTCTGTGGCGCTTATTTGTTTTGCTTAAACATACAGGGAGTTATACCAAAAATAGCAATGGCTTAAAGCTGATTACTAAAACAAAAGGTTTTACCAACTGCTCCTTTTTTAACTATGTTTTTATAAATGCTGCGGGTTTAAGTGCAACGGATTTATCGGTTCTGCTTAAACACGAGCAGGTACACGCCAGGCAATACCATTCAATAGATAAAATTATTTTAATGGTTTTTAAATCCGTTTTATGGTTTAACCCTATAGTTTACCTATATGATAAAGCTTTAGAGCAGGTGCATGAATATGAGGCAGATGAAATTACTTCAGCAGATTATGGGAGTGAGGCTTATGCCAATCTATTATTGAAACTGGCCATCGCCAAAAGTGATATGCCCTTGATCCACAATTTTGTGAAAAGCCCCATTAAAGACCGCATTAAAATGTTGTTCCACTCAAAAACTAAAAATATGAAGAAATTAATATACCTATTGGCATTGCCAGTTGCTGTGGGCTTGTTTTGGTTGTTTGCCGTACAGGTAGTGTATGCACAGAACATAAAAGAGCATAAAAAACCTTCGAAAGATTTTTATAAAGGAGCATTGAAAGGCAAAGTCCTTGATATTAAAAAAGAAGCTATAGGGCTTTATACATTCTATTTATTATCGGAGGGAAACGTTTACCCGATTGAAGCCACCACTTTTAAAGAAAAAATTAAAGTTGGCGATGAACTGATTGTTTACATATCGGCTAAAGGCTTTAATATCAAAAAAACGGATAAAAACGGCAAAGTTATCGCAGAAACCAAGGAACCGATTTATAACGCAACAAAAGTTACCACCTTAACCGGGAGCTTAATTTATGAGCAAAAAATAGAAAACCATGCTTTTTTGTACGAAGCGAATAAAGCGCGTTCTGCCTCATCTAAAATTAAAACGATAAAGAAAGACGCTAATGGTAAGATTGAAAAGATCGTATTAAATGATGGCTTTTTTACTATCAACCTCAACTTGCAAACTCAAAATATAAAGGATGATAACTTTAAAGCAGGCGATCAGGTATTGGTTAAATTTATCGGCGAAAAGTTGGTGGCAAAAAATATATATAGTACCGATAAAATGATTGTATTGTATTCTGAACCTAAAAAATACCTGATCAAAAATGAAGTGCTTTACAACCGGTTTTATTTTAATGATGGGAAACAGAAAGCTGCTGCAATAAAAAATCAACCAACTGAAGTTGCCAAACCAGTTATGCCTAAAATCATCTCGTTTTCTAAAATAACAGGTGATGTACAGCATAAAGTTTCTTACATGGAAAATGCAGTTATCGATATTGTGAACTGTAGACTAGAGGCCGGATACGTAGAATTGGATCAACTTAATGGTAAAATGATCGCCAAAAATGCAGTATTAAAAGCCAAAGAAGGTGGATCTGCAACTGCTAAAATTATTGTTTTTAATTTGAAAGACGGAAGCTATAGAGCTGAAAATGGGGAGGGTAAACTTGGAGTGAATATACATGATGCTGTGCTTGAGAAGGATTTTTTAACAAAGTTGAATGACAAAGTAGAATATGTTGCCAACGATTCGGTTAAAATGAGTAAAGATAGATTTATCATATCTTTATTTGGAAATGCGAGGTTGTTCTATAAGGAGATAAGGTTATCAGGAGCTAAAATTGTTTACAATAAAAAAGATAATACAGTACTTGTTAGCGATGCTACCATGACCTCAGGTGATAATAAGGTGAAAGCCGATAGTTTATTTTTTGATATAAAAACAAAAAAAGCCAAGTTATACGGTGCCGATTTAAACCGCTAGATGTTCAGGTTTATTTTCTTTCTTATTGCGATTTTTTCTGGCTTATCTTCACAGGCACAGTTTAGTCTCTCAGGTAAGGTAACTAATCAGGAGTTTAAGGCTTTGCCATTTGTTACGGTTAAAATTTCCGGACTTCAGAATAGCGTATTTTATACCCAAACCGATAGTTTAGGCACATACCAATTCAAATTACAAACAGGGAAATACTCGGTTGTTTTTTCCGCGATCAATTTTAAAAACGTAAGCCGGTTAGTTACAATAACAGGCGATACCATCATTAATGTTCAACTCCAGCTAATCCCAAATACCCTGACCGATGTTCAGGTTAATGCTAAAAAAGTATTGATCGAAAAAAAGATCGACAGGACTGTTTTTAATGTAGAGAATAGTATTTCGGCAATCGGAACAGATGCCTTGGAACTGCTTTCAAAAATTCCTGGTGTACGCGTTTTGAATGACAAGGTTTCGCTGGTGGGTAAAGGTGAGGTTAATGTGATGATCAATGATAAACTTGTGCCTTTGTCGGCAGATGAACTGTCGAGTTATTTAAAATCCATCTCCTCAGCTAATATTGCTAAAATTGAAGTCATCACCAACCCGCCAGCCAAATATGATGCTCAAGGAAATAATGGGCTGATCAATATTGTGCTTAAGAAAGTTAGCACTGAGGGTTTCAAAGGGTCGGTAAATGCGGCTTTGACAAAAGCAAGTTATTTTACTGCATCTACTGGCGCAAATTTGAATTACCGGAAAAACAAAATTACACTTTCTTCAAACTTTAATTTTAGAAAAGGATCGATTGTTCCTTATGAGCAAAGTGATGTGTTTTATGCTGTGCAAACCTGGAATATTGTAAATAAAGACTGGAATTTCAGAACGGTGCCCAGCGGACAGATCGGGATAGATTATCAGGCTTCTCCAAAAACTGTACTGGGTTTATTTTATAATGGCGGACTGACCAATTTCCATTCGGAAGAAAATATTAAAACAAGGGTTTATAACCAAGGTAAAGGCATCGATTCTATGCTGAATTCGGACGCAAATGCCAAAATCAATTCGCATTACCATTCGGCGAATATTTATTTAAAACAAGCTTTAGATTCGGCCGGTAAGCAAATCACCTTTAATGGCGATTGGTTTACCTATCGAGATGATAAAAACAGGTTTTTTAATAATACCAGTTATTTTCAAAACGGAATGTTAATTCCAAATTCCTTTGCCAAATACCTTTCGACCTGTAAGCAAAACATTGATTTATATACCTTGAAAGCTGATGTTGATCTTCCTTATAGAACCTTTAAATTGTCTTTCGGCACAAAGCTGAGTTTTATTAAAAACCAAAGCGATCTTGCTTTTTACCAATCTCAGAATGGGAGTTACAGAATAGATCTACAACAAAGTAATTTGTTCAATTACAATGAAAATACCCAGGCATTATATGCGAATTTTAATAAAACAATTAAAAAATGGGATTTTCAGGCTGGATTAAGGGGGGAATACACACAAATTGATGGGATTTCTCTTAATGAGCAAAATAAAAATGAATATTTCCGCCTTTTTCCAACACTTTACATAATTTACAGGGCAAACGATAAAAATAATTTTTCGATCAACTATGGCCGACGGATTAACCGCCCTGCTTACCGCAAATTGAACCCTTTCCGTTGGTACAGCAATGAATATGCCTATGCCGAAGGAAATCCATTTTTGCAGCCGTCTTATAATGATAACATTGAATTTTCGCATACCTATAATATATTTACTACTTCGTTATCTTTCAGCAAAACTACTAATGGTTTTAATGATGTTAATTTTATTGATCCGGAGACAAATATCCAGGCTTCCAAACCGGTTAATTTTATAACAGGCTATCATTATCAACTGAGTAATGCCATTACTTTTAATGCGCTGAAGGGTTGGGAAAGTTTCAACCAGCTGGATGTTTTTTACAATGCAGCTAATTCCAGTATTGCACAAACTCTGGGGAAACTAAAAGGATTTGGTGCTTATTATTCTACACTCAACCAGTTTGTCTTTAATTCTTCGAAAACCATTTTGGGCGAAGTAAGTTTCTGGTACCAATTCCCAACTGTTGACGGACTTAATAAAAATAAAAATCAATATAACCTTGATTTGGGGGTGAAAACTTTATTGCTCGATAAAAAGATGCAACTGGCTATTACAGCTAGTGATGTTTTTAAAACCAATCGATACCGGTTTAGCAGTTTGATCAACAACATCAGGCAGGAATACAATAACTATTATGATAGCCGCCAGATACGGCTTACCTTCCGTTACAATTTCGGTAATGAGAAAATTAAACAGCAGGATAGGAAGTTGGGTAATGAAGAGGAGCGGAGGAGGAGTAATTAATTATGGAAGATATAATATGGATGATGGGTGGATGGAAGGGATCCTTATGTATCTGTGGTTAAAATCCTTCGACTACGCTCAGGATGACAATCTTAACAAGATGATGATTAGTGAAATTCTCCGTGTTGACCTGTGTGTATCTGTGGTTAATTCTTCGACATCGCTAACATTGATAGAATCCACTAGAGCGGCCGTCATTCCCGCGCAGGTGGGAATCGTAATACAAAGCGCTTTAAGATTCCCAATCGAGTTGGGAATGACGATCTCTTGCAGCCCCTCAGGATGACGAAACGAGCGGATGATCGCATGAAGCCCATCATCCCTCTTACGTCATCCATCCCCTAAAACGCTTCCGCTAAACTGATATAAAACCCTGCCTGGCGTTTTTCATTTGGCAATTTTTCTCCTATACCATAATCTAAGCGAACGCTCAGACCTTTAGCCGGGTCGAAAAAGTAGCGGCCACCAACACCAAAATTTGGTTTTAATCCATCGCCATTAAATTGGCCGTTAGCAAATACTTTACCCGTACCAGCGAAAGCCACGATGCCGAAACGGTTCATAAAACGGTAGCGGATTTCGGCTTGTGCTGCCATCAGGTTTTCATCGCGGTAGCGGCCACTATAGTAACCGCGCATCATCTGGTCGTTGCCCAGCTGTTGTAATAAATAAAATGGTGTACTTTTACTCTGTACGGTATAATAAATTCCCTGTACGCCCAAAACCACTTTTGGTGCCAAACTAAAGAAACCACGTAGGTCTACTTTAATCTGCGAGCCGTTAAAACTTTCTCCCCCAAAAAAATCCGGTGCATATTGATAGGTTGCCCTGCCGAAAAAACCTTTGGTGGGGTAATTGTTGCTGTTGCGGGTATCGTAACTTTGCGATGCACCGATCCAGGCTACCGAACCACCATCTTTATCTAAAATTTGTGGGTTAGTGGTATAAATGCCTCCAGCTTGTTTATCTATAAAATGATAATTCTCAAAACCTAATGAAACACCTGTATAAGCTTTGGGTAAAGTATTCATTTCGGCATCAAAAAGTGTCTTAAAAACCCTTTGGTCTAGTTTGTCCTCATCTATTTTCTTAGCCTCGTTGCCTATACCATAAAAATTAAACGGCTGGTTTTTAAAACGAATATCGCCAATAAAGTGATATTTGTTTCCTTTGGTCCACATATCGCCTTTAAGCATAAAATTAGCTGTCTTTTTGGTGGAGTAGGTGGTGTTCAACGCGAAGTTCGAACTGCGGTTCAGTGTATCTTTACGGTCTACATAAAAAGAATAAATAGCACCAACACCAAATTCAAATCCGGTTTCCTGACTATAGCCAAAGGCTGGCAAAGGTAAAAAGCTGGCTTTACGCGTAGTATCTTTTTCGTTCGAGAGCATCTTCCTGATCAGTTTCATTTGTGCGAATGAACTTCCTGAAACGAGCGCCAGTAAAATAATCAGATAATATTTTTTCATCAAGTTTTTTTTGATTTTATAGGCGATGAAGCTATCATGAGCATATCCTCGTATTGTGAGTGGTTTGCTCATGATGGTTTCATTACCGCAAAGAAAAGGAAATTTAGTAAGAAGTTGGTTAACTGGTTTAAACTTGAAATTAAATTCCCTATTATTAAATTTGCTTTTCACAGATCCTGAAACAAGTTCAGGAGGACGATCGCTGGGATTTCATGCAATGCCTGCCGCCACCTAAACCGGATTGCAGGGGAAAGCCCACAGGTGAGGTACGAACCGCGGACTTGTACCGGAAAGCCGGACTGGCTTTGATAGGGGCTAATTCAAGTGCTTTTCAAATAAAAAATACAATTTTCATGAAAGATCCTGAAACAAGTTCAGGAGGACGGCCTCTGATGGAATTTATCGACTTTAGACTGCAGACTAAGGACTCTAGACTAAACCAACGCCATGCCCTTAACGTTAAACACTTTTACGTTTTAACCTTTCGGCCTAAATACCTATTTTTGCGGCAAACAATACAAAACGAAATGAGCAATACAAGAGGACCAATATCTCAGTTTATGGAGCGTAATTACCTCCATTTTAATGCTGCGGCAATGATGGATGCGGCTAAAGGATACGAAACGCATTTGGATGAAGGTGGTAAAATGATGATCACACTTGCTGGTGCAATGAGTACTGCAGAATTGGGAATTTCACTTGCAGAGATGATCCGCCAGGATAAAGTGGCTATTATTTCTTGTACTGGTGCAAACCTTGAAGAAGATATTATGAACCTGGTAGCACATTCCCATTATAAACGTGTACCAAACTATCGAGATTTAAGTCCACAAGACGAATGGGACCTTTTAGAGAACCATTACAACCGCGTTACCGATACCTGTATCCCTGAAGAAGAAGCTTTCCGTCGTTTGCAAAAACACATCCATAAAATCTGGATGGATGCTGAAGCTGCAGGCGAGCGTTATTTTCCGCATGAGTTTATGTACAAAATGCTTTTGAGCGGCGATTTGGAGCAATACTATGAAATTGATCCTAAAAATTCATGGATGTTAGCTGCGGCAGAAAAGAATTTGCCAATTGTGGTACCAGGATGGGAAGATTCTACTATGGGTAACATCTTCGCCTCTTATGTAATGAAAAAGGAACTTACTGCAACCACAGTAAAAGGCGGTATTGAATATATGGGTTGGCTGGCCGATTGGTATATTGCAAACAGCGGTGGTAAAGGAATCGGCTTCTTCCAGATAGGTGGTGGTATTGCCGGCGATTTCCCGATCTGCGTGGTGCCAATGCTTTACCAGGATATGGAAATGGAAAATATTCCTTTCTGGAGTTATTTCTGCCAGATCTCGGATTCGACCACTTCTTATGGCTCTTATTCTGGTGCCGTACCAAACGAAAAGATCACGTGGGGTAAACTGGATATCCACACGCCAAAATTTATCGTAGAAAGTGATGCGACAATTGTAGCACCGTTAATGTTTGCCTGGATATTAAAACAATAATCAGAAAAAATAAATAAACCAAATTGGTTTATGGTATGCCCATTGGAGATAACCTGTCAAAAATGGGCATTTTTATTGGCTGAATGGCTGGAAATGACATTTGTTTAGAATGATTATAAATTGTATTTCAAGTCACTATTATGTCATGGGATTTATTAATAAGTTATACTTTTGTTCAAGTTTTGGTGGGGCTACCCCTAGTTCAGCATCAATTTCACAACAAAAAGTAAATTAAATAAGTATAAAGTGTTCATTATGAGAGATATCTCGATGATTTTAAAAAGCGTTTGGAAGTCGTTATTCGTATTTTCAGCAATTTCCGTAATAGCGGTTTCTACCGTAAATGCGCAGGATGCTAAAGAAGGAAGAACGCTTTTCAAAGCAAAATGTTCTTCGTGCCATGCGTTAGATCACAAAGTTGTTGGTCCGGCATTAGAAGGAGTAAGCGATCGTCACCCTGAAGCGTTCCTGTTAAAATGGATCCCTAACAACGCAGCAATGATTGCTGCCGGAGATCCTGCAGCTGTTAAATTATTTAACGATAATGGCAAAGTACCAATGACTACTTTCCCTGAGTTAGATGAAGCAAAAGTAAAAGATATCTTAGCGTACATTAAAGAGGGTGAGCCAAAAGCACCTGTTGATCCAAATGCACCTAAAGCTGGTACTGCAGAAAGTGGTACTTCAGGTTTATCAATTGCAGGTATTGTAGCTATCGTTGTATTGGCGATTGTTATTTTGGTAATCTTAGGCCGTGCTTCTAAATTGTTAGAGCGCCTGATTTTACAAAAACAAGGTATCGAGATTGAAGAAGATGTGCCATTAAAAGTTGGTGTGCGCAAGATGTTCAAAAACAAGAAATTTGTGATGTTCTTTATCTTGTGTTTAATCATCTGTTTAGGTTCATTCGGTTGGATGGGCATGTGGAATACTGGTGTTCATACCGGTTACCAGCCAGTTCAGCCAATTAAATTCTCTCACGAGTTGCACGCGGGTATCAATCAGATCGATTGTCAGTATTGCCACAACGGCGCATTTAAATCAAAAAATGCAACTATTCCTTCATTAAACGTTTGTATGAACTGCCATAAAGCTGTTCAGGCAAGAGATAAATATGATGGAGAGATTTCTCCTGAGATCAAAAAAATCTATAATGCTTTAGGTTACGATCCGGAAACACAGAAATATGATGAAGGTAAAGCTAAACCAATGGAGTGGGTACGTGTACACAACCTTCCGGATTTTGCTTACTTCAATCACTCTCAGCACGTAGTTGTTGCAGAAGATGCCATCCGTAAAGCAAAAGGATTACAACCAACAGAACCTGTATGTTTCGCTTGTCACGGCCCGGTTAATACCATGGAAGAAATTTATCAATATTCTCCACTAACCATGAAATGGTGTATTAACTGCCACAAAGAAACAGATATTTCTGGTCAGAAAAATAATGCTTTCTACGCTAAGGTTATCGAAGCGCACGAAAAGATTAAAAAAGGCGAGAAAATTACACCAGCGTTATTGGGTGGTTTAGAGTGTGGTAAATGCCACTATTAATAGATAGAGTTTAGTAAGAACGTTCGAATAAACAGTAATATAGCTTAAATGGAAAGCAACAAAAAATACTGGAAAGGCTTAGAGGAGTATAACAATACACCCGATTTTGTTAAGAATAACAAAAACGAATTCGCCGAGCCACTTCCAATAGAAGATGTTTTAAATGAAGCAGGGTTAAGTACCGTTACCCCACGCCGCGACTTTTTAAAGGCGTTGGGTTTTGGTTTAGGTGCAGTAACTTTAGCAGCATGTCAAACTGCCCCTGTTCATAAATCTATTCCTTACCTGGTAAAACCTGAAGAGGTTACTCCAGGTATTCCTAACTATTATACTTCGAGCTTTAATGGCCAGAGTATTTTAGTTAAAACCAGAGAGGGGCGTCCAATTAAAATTGAACCAAATCCAAATGCGGGTCAATTTAACTGTGGTACAGATGCGAGAGCGCAGGCTTCGGTTTTAGATTTATATGATGTATCTAAACTAAAAGCACCAGCTTTAGTAAAAGATGGAAAAGTTGAAGAAACTACCTGGGCAAAAATCGACAGCTTTGTTAAAGGCGAGTTGGCAAAAGCACAGGCAGGCGGAAAGAAAATCCGCATTGTATCATCAACTGTAAACAGCCCGTCAACTAATGCTGTTATTGCACAGTTTATTGCAAAATATCCTGCTGCTAAATTGGTTCAGTACGATGCGGTTTCTTATACTGGTATTATCCAGGCCAACCAAAACAGTTTCGGTAAAGCAGTTTTACCTAAATACAATTTTGATAAGGCTGATTTAATTGTAAGTTTCAGTGCAGATTTCTTAGGTACCTGGATTAGCGGAGAAGAGTTTACTGCTCAATATACAGCTAACCGTAACTACAAATCGTTAGAAAATAAAAAAATGAGCCGCCACATTCAGTTCGAAAGTGGAATGAGTTTAACAGGTACCAATGCAGATACCCGTGTTCCGGTTAAATTATCGGAAGAAGGACCTGCTTTAATTGCTTTATATAATGCAATTACCGGCAGTGCTTTACCTGGTGGAACGTTGGGTAACAACACTACTGCCGATAAAGTAATTAAACTGGTAGCTAAAGAATTAGTACAAGCTAAAGGTAAAGGACTTGTGGTTTGTGGTTCGAACGATGTTTCTACACAAATTTTAGTAAATGCCATTAACGCCGCTATTGGAAGTTATGGAACTACTATCGATTTAGATAACCCTTGTTATTTATATGGAGGTAACGATGCCGAATTTAATGGCTTAGTTGCTGAAATGAACCGTGGTGAAGTTGGTGCTGTTTTATTCTTAAATAGTAACCCTGTTTACGATACTGCAAATGCAAAAGCATTTACTGATGCATTAGCTAAGGTTCCTGCTAAAATTTCATTCTCTGATCGTGCTGACGAAACTGCTACCGCTTGTGATGCTATTGCTATTAACCATAACTATTTAGAATCATGGGGTGATGCAAATGCTTACGAAGGATATTATTCAATCGTTCAGCCAACCATCAACCCTGTTTTCAACAGCCGCCAGGCTGAAGAGAGTTTATTAACCTGGGCTGATGCTCCTGTTAAAGACTACTATCAGTTTGTACGCAGCAACTGGGAAGCTAAAATGCTACCAGCTGTTGGTTTAAAATGGGAAGAGGTTTTAGAAAAAGGTGTAGTTACTTCAACAGCTAAAGCTGCTGGTGCTTATTCATTCACGCAATCTTTAGCACAAGTTGCTACATCGATTGCAAACAACAGCAAAGCTTTAGATAAAGATGTTCAGTTACAGGTTTACGAAAACATCCCAATGCGTGATGGTAAAAATGCAAACAACGCATTCTTACAAGAATTACCTGATCCGGTTTCGAAAGTAACCTGGGATAACTTTGTTGCTCTTGCGCCAAAATTTGCTGAGAAATTAAAAGTTAAAGAATTTGATGTTGTAACGGTTAAAGGTAGCAACGGATATTCAATAGATCTTCCGGTATTGATCCAGCCAGGACAAGCACAGGGAACTGCATCTATCGCATTAGGTTATGGCCGTACCAAAGTTGGTAAAGCTGGTAACGATGTGGGTAAAAATGCTTTCCCTTTTGTTTCTTTTGTAAATGGAACATTCCAATATGCTACTTCGGTAACCATTACGCCAACAGGCGGTTATTATGAATTGGCTCAAACACAAACTCACCACTCTTTCGAGGGCCGTGCAGTGATTAAAGAAGCTACTTTTAAGGAGTACTTAAAAAATCCTGGTGCTGGTAACGAAAAAGGCGAACATAAAGATTACGATCTTTGGGATCAATACGAAAAACCAGGTAATAACTGGGTTATGGCAATTGATTTGAATGCTTGTACAGGTTGTGGTTCTTGTATTGTTGCCTGTAACGTAGAAAATAACATTCCTGTTGTAGGGCGTGATGAGGTTCGCCGTCGTCGTGAAATGCACTGGATCCGTATCGACCGTTATTACAGCTACGAAACTGCAGCTGGTGATGTAACCAAAGAGAAAGAAATTGCTAAGTTAGAAGACTTAGATCACGTTTCTGTGGTTCACCAACCTATGTTGTGCCAACACTGTGATCACGCACCTTGCGAAACAGTTTGTCCGGTATTGGCAACTGTACACTCAAGTGATGGTTTAAATCACATGGCTTACAACCGTTGCGTAGGTACACGTTACTGTGCAAATAACTGTCCGTATAAAGTACGTCGTTTCAACTGGTTTAACTACTGGAACGATTCACGTTTCGATAACTATTTAAATAACGAGTTTACCCAATTGGTTTTAAACCCTGATGTAACTACACGTTCAAGAGGGGTAATGGAAAAATGCTCTATGTGTATTCAACGTATACAAGGTGGCAAATTACAAGCTAAACTGGAGAAACGTCCATTAAAAGATGGCGATATTAAAATGGCTTGTCAGGAAGCTTGTTCAGCAAATGCGATTGTATTTGGTGATGCAAACGATCCAAATTCAGAGGTTTCAAAAGCATTACGTTCTGAGCGTATCTACTACGTATTAGAAGAGATCAATGTGAAACCGGGTATCGGCTACATGACAAAAATTAGAAATACAGATACAACAGTACAAGCGTAAGCTTTAGTATAAAGAAAATACAAATTATGTCAGGACATAACGAATCAATACTTAGAGAACCATTAATTACCGGAGATAACATCACGTATGCAAAAATTACGGATGATATTTTAAGCCCGGTAGAAAACAAGCCGAACAAGGCCTGGTGGATTGGTTTCATCGTTGCCTCATTAGGTGCTTTACTTTGGGTAGTGGCAGTAAGCTACACTTTCTGGAACGGTATCGGTGCATGGGGCTTAAATAAAACAGTTGGTTGGGCTTGGGATATCACCGGTTTCGTATGGTGGGTAGGTATCGGTCACGCTGGAACACTAATTTCAGCTGTACTATTACTCTTCCGTCAGAACTGGCGTAACTCCATCAACCGTTCGGCAGAGGCGATGACCATTTTCGCCGTAATCTGTGCCGCAACGTATGTTGTATCACACATGGGCCGTCCTTGGTTGGCATATTGGGTTTTACCTTTACCAAACCAGTTCGGATCATTATGGGTAAACTTTAACTCACCATTGGTGTGGGATATGTTTGCCATCTCTACTTACTTCTCTGTATCATTATTATTCTGGTACACAGGTTTATTACCAGATATCGCTACCATCCGCGATCGTGCAGTTGGCACACGTAGAAAAATCTATTCTATCTTCTCTTTTGGATGGAGTGGAAGTGTTAAAACCTGGCAACGTTTCGAAGCAGTTTCGTTAATCTTAGCTGGTATTTCTACACCACTTGTACTTTCGGTACACACTATTGTATCAATGGACTTTGCAACATCGGTAATTCCGGGATGGCACACCACCATCTTCCCGCCATACTTTGTGGCAGGGGCGATTTTCTCAGGCTTTGCGATGGTATTAACCTTATTATTGGTTGCACGTAAAGTATTGGGCTTGGAAAACTACATCACCATGTTCCACATTGAGTCGATGAATAAAATCATCATCTTAACCGGATCAATCGTAGGTGTGGCTTATTTAACTGAGTTCTTTATTGCCTGGTATTCAGGTTCAGAGTATGAACAGTATGCATTTATCAACAGATCTACAGGTCCTTACTGGTGGTCTTACTGGATGATGATGACTTGTAACGTAATCTCTCCTCAATTGTTATGGTTTAAAAAGATCCGTTTAAGCATTAAAGCTACCTGGATTTTATCAATCGTGGTAAACGTAGGTATGTGGTTCGAGCGTTTCGTAATTATCGTTACTTCATTACACCGCGATTATATTCCATCAAGTTGGGCAATGTTCTATCCAACCTGGGTTGATATCAGTGTATTCGTAGGTTCAATCGGTTTGTTCTTTACTTTATTCTTATTATTCTTAAGAGTATTGCCATCAATCGCTATAGCAGAGGTTAAATTATTATTAAAAACTGCAAGTGAGCAAGCTAAAATGAAACAGATTAAAGAAGGGCATGAGAATAAAGAATATGTAGCAGAGTACATAGAATCTTTAGAAAAATTTGATAGTGTTAAACAAGAAGATTACGCAAAAATATAACAATGAGTGATATCAAATATATTTTAGGCAGCTTTGGCGATCCTGACGAAATGATGCACGGCATCGAAAAGCTTCAGGAAAATAACATCAGCATTTATGATGTATATACACCGATGCCTATACACGGAATAGAAGCCAAATTAGGAATTAAAAGATCTAGAATCGATATCGCAGCATTTTGCTTTGGTATTACCGGTACTTGCTGTGCGTTCGCTTTGATTTATTTCTGCGCAGTAATCGATTGGAGAGTAAATATAGGTGGTAAACCATCATTTGCATTACCGGATTTTATTCCGATAATGTTCGAACTTACAGTATTATTCTGTGCTTTCGGTATGGTGTTAACTTATTATGCATCTACCCACTTATTTCCAGGAAGAGCACCTAGAGTGATGGATTTACGTGCTACTGATGATCGTTTTGTTATTGCGGTTGATGCAAAAGACAATGTAGAACATACTGTAATTGATGGATTATTAAAAGATGCAGGTGCTTTAGAAATAAAGTATAATGAAAGGAAGTACATTAGCTATGAATAAGAATAAATTTGTTTACACAGCGTTTTTAGCTATCGCTTT
>Ga0157371_10000503_pt1 | contig 47159 bp, 47 predicted proteins | sample C45metaG_FD_113462 | JGI IMG/M metagenome (GOLD analysis project Ga0157371, IMG submission 113462) | Corn rhizosphere microbial communities from Kellogg Biological Station, Michigan, USA - C4-5 metaG | ecosystem: Host-associated > Plants > Roots > Rhizosphere > Soil | place: USA: Michigan... | reverse complement strand
TTTGATAATGTGCTTATTATTTTTTACCTTTGCCAACGTTTTTATATAAGTTCACCAAAAAAAGGAGGAAAATGTTAAAGAAACACATCGTACCATTTGCGGTAGTGGCAACACTATTTATCTTGGCAAAAGTGTTCGCTTACCAAATGCCCTTAGCACAAAAAAGTCTTTTAAAAGAAGAAAAATTAAACACTACAATACCCAAATCTGATAGCCTGAAAGTAGAAAACGAGGAAGCCCCTCAATCTTTAATGGCACAGTTGAATTTCGCGGAAGAAACCCTGCCATTAGGCGATAAAAAGGTAGAACGCAAAATGAAAAAAATTCTTGCAGCACACACTTACGGAAATACCCAAACCAACCGCCTGCACGCAAAAGCAGCAAAATGGTTTCCTGTAATTGAACCCATTCTCGCTGCTTACGGAATCCCGAACGATTTTAAGTATTTGGCATTGGTCGAATCTGGAATGGCGGAAGGGGTTTCTCCAAAAGGTGCAGCCGGAATCTGGCAGTTTATGCCTGGCACAGCCCGTACCTATGGATTAAGAGTAAATGGAAATGTTGATGAGCGCTATAACCTGCGCAAATCGACCATTGCAGCCTGTAAATACATTAAAGAAATGTATAAAGGTTTAGAAAGCTGGACATTGGTAGCTGCGGCTTACAATGTTGGCGACGGACGCTTACGCAAGCAGATCAATAATCAAAATCAGGATAATTACTACAAAATGAGGCTTAACCGCGAAACCGGTGGCTATGTTTATAAAGTAATTTCTATGAAACAGATTATGGAACATCCGAAACGTTACGGTTACGCAAAACCGAGAGTGTTATTGGCCTATAACGGCGGATAATATAATTAAGATAAAGACAAGCATTTGGTAAGGCGTCCCGGTTTTCAATCGGGACGCTTTTTATTTAGGGTGATTTCACAGATCGTTGGATTACACAGGTTTGTTTTGCTGATAGATGTTTTCTTTATCGCAAAGCCACGAGTAGTTTTTCTCACCACGATAACCAATGAACAGTTTACAGTTGGCAATTTGCAATCACAATGAAACGATTGAACAGTTTACAATTGGCAATTACTAATGAACAAATGACTCATGAACTATTGAACAGTTCTTCAGTTGGGAATTTGCAGTTACCAATTAACAAATGACCAATGAACCAATGAACAGTTTTCGGTTGGCAATTTGCAGTTACCAATGAACAAATGACCAATGAACTATTGAACTAATAAACCAATTTCCTTTCTTTGTATCATGTTCAAACTGCGCATTAATAAAATCATCAATCAGCCCGGCGATAATATTACTTTTCAATTTGAAGAGGTAGATCAATACCCAAAATATTTGGCAGGACAGTTTTTATCGTTGGTTTTTCAGGGGAAACATAAAGAGGTGAGAAGATCGTATTCTTTTAATAGTTCTCCAGATGTAAATGAACCTTTGGCTATTACGGTAAAGCGGGTAGAGAATGGAGAAATTTCAAGGTTTTTGCATCATAAAACTTCAGTAAATGATATTCTTTTGGCTCAGGAACCGCAGGGTTTGTTTAGTTATTTGCCTGAAGAAAATTTAGAGCGTGATCTTTTTCTTTTTGCTGCGGGAGTCGGCATTACACCTTTGTTCTCGATTATGAAAACGGCATTGGTACGCGAAAAGAAATCTTTGATCACATTAATATATAGTAACCGGTCGAAAGAAGAAACTTTGTTTTATGATGAACTGATCGAATGGCAACAGCAATACCCCGATAGGTTAAAAATTGTCTGGATTTTTAGCAACAGCAAAAACTTAATGACTGCCAGGCTGAACAAGTTCTATATCGAGAAATTAATCAAAGAACATTTACATTTCGATCGGGATAATGCGCTGTTTTATAGTTGCGGACCAATAATCTACATGGATTTATGCCGGATCACCTTATTGGGTATGGGTTTCGATATCAAACAGATCAAAAGGGAGACTTTTGTGCTGCCGGAAGATGAGGTTGATGAGGACGATAGTTCTGAAAAAATAGTCGATAAAAATACGTATTCGGTTGTTTTAAATTTTAAAGGGGAATCATATAATCTTGAAGTGCCCTGGCCAAAGCGGATTTTAGATGTAGCACTCGAAAATAAAATTAAACTTCCTTACAGTTGCCGTGGCGGCGTATGCAGCACCTGCGTGGCCAATTGTACCAAAGGTGGGGTAAGGATGGATTACAACGAAGTGCTTACCGATGATGAACTGGAAAGAGGAAGAGTGCTGGTTTGTACGGGTCACCCAACTGAAAATGGAACGACGATAGAGTGGTAGGTTAGTTCACTGGTTCAATCGTTCATTGGTCATTCGTTTACAGCTTCATTGCTTAACGTGGCGTTCATCGTTGCATCGTCATCTCGAGCGGAGAGTAACGGAGCCGAGAGATCTTTTGGATGTGCTTAATTATTGAAATCTAACCTAATTCTCCGGTGAGGTGGAAACTAACTGTTGATCTGTAATCTTCGTGATTTTTTAAGTTTTGTATCATTTGATTAGCGATTGTTATTTTCTCTAAAAATACAAAACCGTTGTCTCATTATCAGCGTTTATCTGATATGACGAAAACTTTTTTTACGCTTATCATCTGCTTCATCTGTTTACAATCCTTTGCTCAGGATTCAATAGCAATAAAAAGAGAATTTGCCAATAAAGAATATATTCATCTATACAAAGAAAATGCTGATTTAGCCTATACGGCGCCGGGTGGCGAATTGGGCGCACCTTCAAAATATGTAATCAACGGTCGGCTCACCACCACTTATATGCTTTTTGGTAGTTATAAATCGCCCATTGCTTTTGCAATTATCCCTGATTTTACGGTACGGGTGCGGACAGAATTTTCGGCTGCTGTACGAACGCCGAGTTACCGTTTGGGCGGAGCACTTTATGCCAGGTTAAATCCCGATCCCGAACATTATAAATATGCTGAATTGGCTTTTACCCACCATTCAAACGGTCAGGATCAGTCTGCCTTTAATCCTGATGGAACAATTAACACCCGCACCGGAAATTTTAATGCAAATTATTTAACGCTTTCTTATCGCTTTGGAGATTTTACACCTGTTAATACCGATCAAAGCTATTATTCTTTCAATCATCGCGTCGGTTTGCAATGGTATAAGTTTTTCAGGTATGAGCCTGCGCTAAATGAAGGTTTCGGATTTACAAGAGTGCTGTACGGATTCTCCTGGCGCAGGTATGATGAAACCGAAAAAAATGCCCGGAATAAGCAAAAAGTAAAAACCGAAAAAGAAACCTGGCGTTTAAATACCGAGTTATCTTATGCCGTAAATAAAATTCCATCGAAAAATTTTGACAATATTCAGAAGAGGCTTAATGCTGAAATCAATTTTAATTACAGTTTTCCGTTTATGAACAATGTGTTTCTAATGGCGGCGGTAGGCTATTATGGCGAAGATAATTACAATATCTATTTTCAGGATCATTATGGTTATGTGCGCTTTGGCTTATCATCTGGTTTCCTTAGAAATAGAAGCCGACATTATGACAATTAATAGGTAATACAGATTGGTTTTGACTTTCTTTTTGATAAAATTTTTAGCATTTTTGCGGATTAAAATCCGGTCTTTTTAAAGGCCTGGTTTTGGCCCCAACTTTAAATGAAATATGAGCAATAAATCTATCGACCTCGGCGAGCAAAAAGATGTAGAAGTATATGGTGCGAGGGTACATAATTTAAAGAATATAGATGTTAGTTTTCCGCGCAACGAGCTTGTGGTAATCACGGGTTTAAGTGGCAGCGGTAAATCATCATTGGCTTTCGATACCATTTATGCCGAAGGTCAGCGCCGTTATATGGAAACATTTAGCGCTTACAGCCGCCAGTTTATGGGAGGCATGGAGCGCCCGGATGTAGATAAAGTATCAGGATTAAGTCCGGTTATTGCCATTGAGCAGAAAACCACCAGCAAAAATCCGCGCTCAACCGTGGGTACCATTACCGAAATTTACGATTTTATGCGTTTGCTTTATGCGCGTGTTGCCGATGCTTACTCGTACAATACCGGTGAGAAAATGGAGCGTATGAGCGAAGACCAGATCCTGCAGAACATCTTCAATAAATTTGATGGTTTAGCTGTAAATATCCTTGCTCCGGTAGTTAAAGGCAGAAAGGGGCATTACCGTGAACTTTTTGAGCAGATCCGTAAGCAGGGTTATGTAAAAGTGCGTGTAGATGGAGAAATAAAAGATATTACTGCTAAAATGCAGGTAGATCGTTATAAAATCCACGATATTGAAGTGGTGATCGATCGCCTGATCATTGACGTGAAAGATAAAAAACGCCTGCTCGATTCATTGCAGATTGCAATGAAAATGGGTAAAGGAGTAATCAAAATCAGCGATAAAGATAATAACGTAGCGCACTTTAGTAAGTTTTTGATGTGCCCAACCACGGGTATTTCTTATGACGAACCTCAACCCAATAGTTTTTCGTTCAACTCGCCTTATGGCGCCTGCGAACGTTGTGATGGTTTGGGTTATATTTTTGTAGTCGATAAAGATTCGGTTATCCCTAACCCCAAACTCAGTATTTTAAACGGTGGTTTGGCTCCATTGGGCGAATACCGCGACATCTGGATGTTTCAGGTATTAAAAGCGCTGGCCAAAAAATACAGTTTCTCACTTTCTACGCCCATTGAAAAATTAAACGATGAAGTGATCAATATCATTTTAAACGGTTCACCCGATTTGATCAAGGTTGAGGTTGAATACAATAAATGGAACGTTCAGAATTATAACATCACATTTGATGGGATAATTAAAATGCTCGAAGAGCAGAACGAAAAGAGGAGCGAATCAGCATCCGACGATATGGACGAGTTCAGGAAACTGAAAACCTGTCCGGAATGCCATGGTGCACGCTTGAAAAAAGAAAGCCTGCATTTTAAAGTTGATGGCAAAAACATTTTCGAACTTTCATCGATGGATATCAATAATCTTCATCAGTGGTTCGAAAAAGTTGATGAACGTTTGTCTGACCGCCAGAATATTATCGCCAAAGAAATTTTAAAAGAGATTAAAGCCAGGATCGGTTTTTTAACTGATGTAGGTTTAACTTATTTAACCTTAGACCGGACGGCCCGTACACTTTCAGGTGGTGAGGCGCAGCGTATCCGTTTGGCCACACAGATTGGTTCGCAGCTGATGAACGTCATGTACATCCTCGATGAGCCCAGTATCGGTCTGCACCAGCGTGATAATGAACGTTTGATTAATGCACTAAAAAATCTCCGCGACCTGGGAAATACCGTTTTAGTGGTAGAGCACGATAAGGATATGATTTTGGAAGCCGACTGGGTAATTGATGTGGGCCCTGGTGCCGGTATCCATGGAGGTACTGTTGTAGCCGAAGGAACAGCTGCGCAGATCCTGAAATCGAACACCTTAACTGCCGATTATTTGAATGGCAAAAGGCAGATTGAAACACCAAAATTCCGCAGGAAAGGCAACGGACATAAACTATCGCTTATTAAAGCAACCGGACATAACCTGAAAGAGGTTTCAGTAGATTTTCCTTTGGGTAAATTTATTGCCGTAACCGGAGTTTCAGGAAGTGGTAAATCGAGTTTAATTACCGAAACTTTATATCCTATTTTAAACCATCATTTCTTTAGGGCCAAAAAAACGCCTTTGCCTTACGAAAAAATCAATGGCTTAAAAGAAATTGATAAGGTAATCGAGATTGATCAGGCACCGATTGGCAGAACACCACGTTCTAATCCTTCTACCTATACCGGGGTTTTCTCTGATATCAGGAATCTGTTTGTTCAATTGCCTGAAGCGAAAATTCGTGGTTACAAACCCGGCCGTTTCTCTTTCAATGTTAAAGGTGGGCGCTGCGAAACCTGTCAGGGAGCCGGCTTGAAGGTGATCGAAATGAATTTTTTACCTGATGTGCAGGTGCCTTGCGAAGAGTGCGGTGGAAGAAGATACAACAGGGAAACTTTAGAGGTACGTTTCCGTGGAAAATCGATCAGTGATGTATTGGATATGAGTATCGAAGATGCCTGTACTTTCTTTGAAAATATTCCGATCATCTATAGAAAGATCAAAACCTTAAAAGATGTTGGTTTAGGTTATATTACTTTGGGCCAATCGTCGGTTACTTTATCCGGAGGGGAGGCGCAACGTGTAAAACTAGCGACGGAGCTTTCGAAAAAAGATACCGGAAAGACCTTTTATATTTTAGATGAGCCTACAACAGGACTTCACTTTGAAGATATTAACGTGCTTTTGGGCGTATTGCAGGAGCTGGTTGATAAAGGAAATACCATTTTGGTGATCGAACATAATTTAGATGTGGTTAAAGTTGCCGATTGGGTGATTGATTTAGGCGAAGAAGGAGGTGCTGGCGGTGGAAGGATTTTGTTTGAAGGTACACCAGAAGGTTTGATCCAGAACCCGATTAGTTTAACCGGAAAATTTTTGAAAAAGGAAATGGAATGGATGCCGCAGAACGGAAAGTCCGAAGGCGGAAGTCCGGAGTCCAAAGTCAAAGCACCGAAAAAAAGCAAGGCCGAAAAGAAATAGAACTCCTCTTATGTAAAGTATCAAGAGCAGCAATCCATCTTGATACTTAATTCTAAATACTTGATACTATAACATAACATGCTTTTTACCGATACCCATACCCATTTATATTACGAGCAGGATGCCGAGAAACAGGCGCAGCTAATGGAACGTTGTTTTGAAAGCGATGTAAACCGTTTGTTTTTACCCAATGTTGACGTGAAATCGATCACGATGATTGATGACCTGGTGGCAAAATACCCTGAAAATTGTTTTGCAATGGCCGGCCTGCATCCTTGTGATGTAAAGGAAGATTATCAGGCGCTATTGGATGAAATATATACAAGTATTGCCGGGCGGAAAATTTATGCCATTGGCGAAATCGGGATCGATTTATATTGGGATAAAACTACTCTAACTATCCAGCAAGATGCCTTCCGCAAACAGATTGGCTGGGCAAAAGAGTTAGAGCTGCCGATTGTAATCCATTGCAGAGAAGCTTTTGATGAAGTTTTTGAAGTATTGGAAAGTGAACGTGATGAAAAATTGCGAGGTATATTCCATTGTTTCACCGGTAATTTGGCTCAGGCAAAACAAGCCATTGACCTTAATTTTTATTTAGGCATTGGTGGTGTGGTCACTTATAAAAAAGCGGGTTTGGACCTGGTATTGGCAGATATTCCTTTGACTGATCTGGTTTTAGAAACCGATTCTCCCTACCTGGCACCGGTTCCTTTCCGTGGTAAACCTAACGAGAGCAGTTACCTGGTTTATATCGCACAAAAACTGGCTGATATTTATGGCGTTTCTATTGAAGAAATAGCGGATGTAACTACAGAAAATTCGAAAAAGATTTTTGGAGTCTAGGATTGAGTCCTCAGTCGGGTTTAGGTCGGTCGTCATTTCGACTGGAGCGTAGCGTAATGGAGAAATCTGCTGAGGTATCTCTAATGCAGGATAATGATATTATTTATTTCTTATATTTCAGAATATTGACTATAATTTTATTATTTTGGTAAAAAATTAATGTTTTTTAGCTTTTTTATTGCTAATTTAAAAATATCGCCGAATCATTTATAAATTTTTAGTTTCTTTGCGCTGAGCAACCTTCACTAAACCAAATGACCAAAATACTTATAATTTATACCGGTGGTACCATCGGTATGGTTAACGATCCTACAAACGGGATGTTGATTCCGTTTGATTTCCAGCAGATAAAAGAAAACGTTCCGGAACTGGGCCGTTTAGATTACCAGTTAGATGTACACTCTTTCAATCCGGTTTTAGATTCATCAAACATGGACCCTGAAATATGGAAAACATTGGCCGAACTGGTTTACAATAAATATGATCAGTACGATGGTTTTGTGATTTTGCACGGTTCTGATACCATGGCTTTTACCGCTTCGGCACTGAGTTTCATGCTCGAAAACCTGGATAAACCTGTTGTTTTAACCGGTTCGCAATTGCCTATTGGCGAAATCAGGACTGATGCCAAAGAAAATTTAATTACTGCTTTAGAGATAGCTGCTACCAAAGAAGATGGTAAAGCATTATTTCCGGAGGTTTGCATTTATTTTGATGCACAATTGTTCAGGGGCAACCGTTCTATTAAATACAATAGCGAGAAGTTTGAAGCCTTCCGTTCGCCAAATTACCCGGTACTTGCAGAAGCTGGAGTACATTTACAGTTTCACAGAAATTATATTTTAAAAGCTACCGGCGGTGAATTAAAATTGCATACCAGTTTTAATTCGAATATTGGTGTGCTTAAATTATATCCGGGAATTACACCACAAGCCGTTCAGGCCATCACAGATTCTAAGGTTGATGCCATCATTTTAGAAACTTTTGGATCAGGTAATACCTCCACTGCACAATGGTTTTTAGATAGTTTGCGCCAGGCCATTTTAAATGGAAAAATCATTATCGATATCTCTCAGTGTAAAAAAGGATCGGTGCAGCTTGGTCGCTATGAAACCAGTAGGGAATTGTTAAAAATGGGCATTGTAAGCGGTTACGATTTAACTTTTGAAGCTACCGTAACCAAACTGATGTTCGTAATGGGCTTGGGTTTATCAGTTGAAGAAAGCCGGAAATTGATGGATGAATCGTTGCGGGGAGAGCTAACAAAGGAATAATGTTTCCAGCGTTTATAATATTTTTTTTTAAGGAAATGAGCAGTTCCGCTCTTTTGGAGGTTTTTAGTCCCGCTCACGTTTCTGCCGATGAAGAATCGGCATCTCGCTTCGATCGGGTTTAGAGACAAAGGATAAGTACAATTGGCTAAACCTAGCAAAGTGCAGTATTTGGCATGATGTAAGGAACAGGCCTTTCGGTTATAAACCTGACAGTAGCGGCAGCTCCCGATTTTTTTATCGGGACTAAAGCGAATGGCAGGGCTTCACTGGCCAAGATCAACAAAAACGTTCGTTTTCAAATAAAAAGGATTAAGATTTAGCATTACTAAATTTAATATCTAGATAAGCTGTATCATGCACTACAATAAGTAAAACTTCTGCAATTATGACCAACATCATTTCGGTTATAAGTATTTAGCCCTATTTTTGCTGTGAAAAGGGTGTAAGGCGAAAGGTTTAAGGCGTAAGGTTGTGTCTTGATACTCACTTCTCCATACTTGATACTCAACACCCCGATACTTATTAAACATGAAAATAGAACAGATATATACAGGTTGCCTGGCAGAAGCCGCTTATTACATAGAAAGTGATGGCGAAGCTGCAATTATTGATCCTTTAAGAGAAGTTGCGACGTATTTAAAGAAAGCAGAAAAAGCTGGTGCCACCATTAAATATATTTTCGAAACGCATTTTCATGCCGATTTTGTTTCCGGTCACGTAGATTTGGCAGAAAAATCGGGAGCTGAAATTATCTACGGTCCAACTGCCAAAACTGAATTTAAATCGCATATCGCCAAAGATGGCGAACAATTTAGAATCGGTAAGTTAACCATAACTGCATTACATACCCCTGGGCATACCTTAGAATCGACTACTTATCTCTTAACTGATGAAAATGGTAAAGACCATTGTATTTTTAGTGGTGATACTTTGTTTATCGGTGATGTAGGCCGTCCGGATTTAGCGCAAAAAGGAAATTTAACAATGGATGATTTGGCCGGAATGCTTTACGATTCGTTAAATGAAAAGATAAAACCCTTAGCTGATGATGTAATTGTTTACCCGGCTCACGGCGCTGGTTCGGCCTGTGGTAAGAGCATGAGTAAAGAAACGTTTGACACTTTAGGCCATCAGAAACAGGTTAATTATGCTTTAAAGGCGGAAACGAAAGAACAGTTTATTGCCGAAGTAACGGATGGTATTATGCCACCTCCTCAATATTTTGCTAAAAATGCCGCGATTAATAAAGGTGGGGTTGAAAGCATTGATGATGTTTACGAAAAAGGACTAAATGCCTTAACTCCTCAACAATTTGAAGATCTGGCCAACCAAACTGGTGCAATTATGCTCGATACCCGCGATCCGCAGCTTTTCGCAAAAGGTTTTATCCCAAATTCGATCAATATTGGTTTAAACGGTCAGTTTGCACCATGGGTTGGGGCTTTGATTACCGATTTACAACAACCGATTTTATTAATTGCCGACCAGGGCAAAGAAGAAGAAACGATTACCCGTTTAACCCGTGTAGGGTATGATAGTACCATTGGTTATTTGGATGGCGGTTTCGAAAACTGGACAGCTACCGGCAAAGAAATCGATACCATTGAATCTATTTCGGCAGAAGCTTTTGAGCAGGCGGCATCAAATGATGAAATTACGGCGCTTGATGTGCGTAAACCAGGTGAATATGAATCAGAACATTTAGAATTTACGCTTAGCCGTCCATTGGATTTTATTAACGAATGGACTGGTGAGATTAATCCGAAAGCGACCTATTATATTCATTGTGCAGGTGGTTATCGCTCCATGATTGCGGCTTCTATTTTAAAATCGCGTGGAGTAGAAAATGTAATTGATATAGCTGGGGGTTATGGTGCGATAAAAAATACCGGTTTAAAAAGAACCGATTTCGCCTGCCCAAGTAAAGCAATGAAAGTATAAAATTAAAAGAGATCGTCATTTCGAGCGGAACGCAGTGCAGCCGAGGAATCTATTTAAACGGATCTCTCCATTCCGCGATGCTCCATCCGATAGCTATTGGATCGAGATGACGACCACTCTTAAAAGCGAATTAAAAAATTTGGATGTCAGACAATCAAAATCATTACGACGTATTAATTATAGGTGCCGGCCCGATAGGGATGGCCTGTGCAATTGAAGCCAAAAAAGCAAACCTAAGCTATGTCATTATAGAAAAAGGTGCTTTGGTGAACAGTTTGTTCAACTATCCGGTATTTATGACATTCTTTTCTACTTCGCAAAAGTTAGAAATAGGGGGCGTGCCTTTTGTAACTATCAATCCTAAACCTAACCGTAACGAAGCCGTAGAATATTACCGCCGTGTTGCCGAAAAATTTGATTTAGAGATCAATCTTTTCGAGCGGGTGCAACAGGTAATTAAAAATGATAATAATCTTTTCGAAATCAAGACTTCTAAAACAGATTATACGGCTGGAAATGTAATTGTGGCCACAGGTTTTTATGATGTGCCTTTATTAATGAATGTGCAAGGTGAAGACTTGCCAAAAGTGACCCATTATTATAAAGATCCACATTTATACGCCTTTCAGAATGTAGTGGTGGTTGGTGCCAATAACTCGGGTGTTGATGCCGCTTTAGAAACCTACCGCAAGGGTGCAAAGGTAACCATGGTGGTGAGGAGTGGTGAACTTGGTCCTCATGTTAAATATTGGGTTCTCCCGGATATACAGAACAGGATTAAAGAAGGTGAAGTTACTGCCCTTTTCGATTCTGAACTTGTTGAAATAAGGGAAGGCGAAGTGGATATTAAAACACCAGAAGGGATTAAAACGATTCCAAACGATTTCGTAATTGCGATGACGGGTTACCAGCCAGATTTTTCGATGTTGAGAAAATTCGGAATCGATCTGCCCGAAACACTTTGCCCAGCCTATAACGAAGAAACAATGGAAACCAACGTAAAGGGCTTATACCTCGCCGGAGTGGTTTGCGGTGGATTAGATACCCACAAACTGTTTATCGAAAACTCAAGGGTACATGCCGAAATGATTGTGAAGAATATTTTGGGTTAGTGTCTTACGAAGTTTAGCTAGGGATTAGATTAATATTTAGTAGGCATTGCAGCGTATCGTCCTTTCGAGCGGAGTGCAACGCGGTCGAGAACCCGAAGGCTCTGCGCAGCAAAATCTGTTTAGATAGATCTCTCCATTTCGGCTGCGCTACAGTCGAGATGACGAACCACTCTTTTAGAATTATAAATCATTATCAATAAACAGGAACCTTCAGTCTACTCTCTACAAAACTTTCAATAGCTTTTTCCACTCCTGGCAAATCCTTCGAAGTAATATAAGATCCCATTACATGGTTACCTGCATTGGGTATTGCTACTTTTCTCTTTAAATTATTAGGAGTACCCAATTCATCAAACATTTTCAGCATGGCATCTACCCGTACTACAGGATCCTGTTCCAGCTCATTTTTATAATAATAAAGCAGTAAAACAGGTTGTTTTACCTTTTTAAAGGTTGGTTTGAGCATGCTGCTTTCTATAAATTCTTCCAGTTCTACCAGCGATTCGAGTCGATAATTGGTGTACCAGTATTTTTTGTACTCGTCGGTGCGGTCGTCTACTTTACGTTCATCGCCGCCCACTACTTTACGGGCAATCTGTAATCCCCAGGGATTATTCAGTAGCCAGGCATTTTTATCGTTGATGGCCACATTTGGCGACATTAAAATCAAGCTGTTAATTTCAGGATAGGTTGCCGCTAATTTTAAAGCCACCGTTCCGCCGGTAGAGGTACCCACTAAAATTACTTTTTTGCCCAGTTTTTTACCAATGGCATAAGCCTGTTTACTGGTTTCCCAAAGGCGGTCAGCCGTGAAATATTGCATAGGCGCCAGGGTATCGATACCGTGATCAGCCAGGCGGGCAAGGTATAAATTGGCATGCAGCGCTTTAGCTAAGTTTAGGTGTACCGGGTTGCCTTCTGTTTTTGATGCCGAAAAACCATGTAAATATACAATGGCATATTCTGTCTGCTGGTGGAGGTTATCAGCCCATACAATTTCAGCTTCGTTGCCGGGTTTTATTTTATGCATGGATTCGATACTGGCTACATAGTTGTCCAGGTCTTCCAGATCGGGCACTTTGGTCAGCTCCTCACTAAATACCGGTTTTTTGGGTTTTGGCCCTAACAAATAACCAGCAATAATAAATGCAGAAAGGCCTATAATTACTTTGTAGCGTTTTTTCATGCCATTAAATATTGGTTTAAATGTAAAATTTGAATTTAAATAAAGCTAATTTTAGGGGAATTAATTATCACTTTGAGGGGCCTTTTTACCTGCACTGCCCCATCATGTTAAACCTGATAGCGCCAAATAGCCCACAGCCCGAAGCATGAGGGCGAGGACTATGGGCAATAGCAGGAGCAAAGATGTTAAAGATTGCCGTGCCTTGCTTTTCAAATCCTTAATAATAAGATTTCTGATTACCTTTTTATGGGAAATTAGCTTAAGTTTGCAATCAAAATTTTTCGACTTAATGCCGGGAATCGAACAGATAAAAACACCTATAGCTGCTGATATTAAAGCGTTTGAAAAAACCTTTAAGGAATCTATGCATAGCGACGCACCGTTGCTGGATAGGATTACCCATTATATTGTAAAGCAAAAAGGCAAACAAATGCGACCGATGTTTGTGTTTTTTGCGGCTAAACTGTGCGGCGGAATTACAGAATCAACCCATCGCGGAGCTGCTTTGGTAGAGCTTTTACATACGGCCACTTTGGTACATGATGATGTGGTAGACAATGCTTACGAACGCCGTGGCTTTTTCTCTATCAACGCTTTATGGAAAAATAAAATTGCCGTTTTGGTAGGCGATTACCTGCTGGCAAAAGGATTACTGCTTTCGGTAAACAATAATGAGCACCGTTTGTTACAGATTGTATCGGAAGCGGTAAAACAGATGAGTGAAGGTGAACTGCTGCAGGTAGAAAAGGTACGGAGAATGGACATTTCGGAAGATTTATATTTTGATGTGATCCGCCAGAAAACGGCTTCGTTAATTGCTTCCTGCTGTGCTGCGGGTGCTGCTTCAGCTGGTGCTGATGATGCTACGATAGAAAAAATGCGCCTTTTTGGTGAAAAAGTTGGGATTGCCTTTCAGATTAAAGACGACACCTTCGATTTTGGAACCGATGATGTTGGAAAGCCTTTGGGTATTGATATTAAAGAAAAGAAAGTAACCTTGCCTTTAATTTATGCCTTAAATAAAGCGGAGAAGACAGAGCGTAAAAAAATGATCAACCTGGTCAAAAACCATCAGGACGATCCGGTTAAAATACAACAGATTATTGATTTTGTAAATGCCCACCAAGGTGTGTATTATGCAAATGAGAAAATGTTGGAGTACCAGCAATCAGCATTTAATATTCTGCACAGTTTTGATGCAGGTGAAGCCAGGACAGGTTTAGAACAGCTTGTACTGTATACCACTGAACGTAAAAAATAATGGGTAACGAATTACTTTTTAGCTTAGGTTTTCTTCTTTTTATTGTACTGATTCTTGCTTTGGATCTTGGTCTTTTTAGCAGGAAAGAGCATATAGTGAGTTTAAAACAAGCCGGGATAATGAGCTTGATTATGGTGGCCCTGGCCATCGGCTTTTATTTTATCTTGTTAACTGAAGGCCACCAGCTACATGGAATTAAGGATTTTGCCCACCTGCAAGAGATTGTAACCAAACACCAGCATCATATTAAACTTATTCCGGGCGATTTTGAAGGGAGTTTGGCGGTTTATAAGCAAAACCTCGGACTGGAGTTTTTAACAGGCTACGTAATTGAGTATGCACTTTCGGTAGATAATATCTTTGTTATCGTACTTATTTTTTCTGCATTTGCAGTTGAAGAAAAATATTATCACCGGGTATTGTTCTGGGGCATATTGGGTGCGATCATTATGCGTTTCATCTTCATTTTTGTGGGGGCTGCATTAATTACCAAATTTGCCTGGATACTTTATGTCTTTGGTGCTTTCCTGGTATTTACTGGCGTGAAGATGTTTTTCAGCAAGGAGGAAGATGATAAAATTGACCCGGAAAACCATCCGGTGGTAAAATGGGCTTCGAAAATATTTTCCATCCACCCAAAATACGAGGGTAAAAACTTCTTTGTAAAAATAGACCATAAAAGAATGGTTACACCATTGTTTTTGGTACTGTTGATTGTAGAGTTTACCGATCTGTTATTTGCAGTTGATTCTATTCCGGCTATTTTTGCGGTAACGAAAGATCCTTATATTGTATTTTTTTCTAATATTTTTGCTATCATGGGCTTGAGGTCTATGTTCTTTTTACTGGTAAATATTATTCACAAATTCCATTATTTAAAAACCGGATTAGCATTTTTACTGGCTTTTATTGGTGTAAAAATGTTAGGGCATACTTACCTGGAAAAATGGGGATTTACCACTGAGCATTCACTGATTGTGATTTTAAGCATCCTGGTGATTAGCATTGTGGCTTCATTGGTTTTTCCGAAGAAAAAGGTACATGTAAAGCATTAGTTTAAGTTTTGTCATTCTGAGCGCAGCGAAGAATCTTTGACTGCAATCGGAAGGTGTTTCGTAGGTTGCAGATGCTTCGTGCCGACAGTAAACAGAATCATTAGCACGATCGTCATTCTCGCGTAGGCGGGAATCTTAAAGCGGTTGCATTACGATTATTCATAAGTTTCCCTTATTTCAAAGGCATTCATGAGCACTCCGTGGTTCCCAATCGAGTTGGGAATGACGATTTCTCTCAGCCATTACCTGTTTAAAAAAACTGTATTGAATTTTATATCATAAATTTTCTCCAGCATAGTTATAGGTTATCCAAAAGCAAAATAAACGTTACAGCTGGCAATCTCTACCGAAAATTTGTATTTTCAGCAGATATAACTAAACCTAATGAAATACCTTTTCTCTACAGCCCTTCTCTGTACCACTTTATTTGCCAATGCACAGGATAAATTTGGTGATGTTTTTGCCAAAATCAATACGGATGTACAGCAAAACTCAAAGGCTTACAAAACTCTTAAATACGAAACCGAAACCATCGGTCACCGTTTAACAGGCTCTGCAAATGGAGCAAAGGCAGAGCAATTTGCTTTCGATTTATTAAAATCTTATGGCTGCGAGGTAAAATTTCAACCTTTTGAGGTGGAAAGCTGGGCCAGAAAAACGATCAATGTAGAAATTGGGGCTGATAAAAATAGCCTTGTTAAAATGAAAGCCGTTACGTTGGCGCATTCGCCAGTAAGTGCGGATATTACAGGTGAAATTGTTGACGCTGGTAATGGATTGGAAGCAAATTATCAGGCCAGTCCTGAAAAGTTTAAAGGTAAAATTGCTTTGATTTATCTTGGGGTATTACCAGGCTCTAAGGCCGGAACAAAATCATTACACCGTTCAGAAAAAACTGCTATTGCCACAAAATATGGTGCCATTGGTGTAATTATCATCAATACGGTAAAGGATGGTGTGCTTTTAACAGGAACGGCATCGGTAACGGGAAAATTAATTCCAATCCCTGCGGTTTGTATTGGTTTGGAGGATGGTATGACTTTGAAAGATCAAGTTAAATCGCAGCCACAAAAAGCGCACATTGCCATGACGAATTTCTCTGGTATGATTAAAGCCCGAAACGTAGTGGCTACTTTTAAAGGAACAGAATTACCAAAAGATAAAATTGTTGTCGGCGGACATTTAGACAGCTGGGATTTAGCCACGGGCGCTATTGACAACGGAATCGGTTCTTTCGCCATTATGGATATGGCACGGACGTTTAAAAAACTGAATTTAAAAACCAAACGTACAGTAGAATTTGTCTTATTTATGGGTGAGGAGCAAGGTTTGTTGGGCTCTAAAGCTTATATCGACCAGGCTAAAAAAGACGGAACCTTAAACAAGGTGAAATTTATGCTGAACTACGATATGACCAACGATCCGAAAGGTTTCTCTACTTCACGTGCTGAAATGAAAGACCTTTTTACATCTTGGGGAGCTGATATTGTAAAGATTGATACAGGCTTTAAAAACCTGTTTAATGCAGGAGCAGGTTTGCATAGCGATCATCAGCCGTTTATGTTGGAAGGTATTCCTACAGGAGGTGGTTTCGGAGGTAAATTGCCAAATAATTCCGGACCATTTTACCATTCTGATGGCGATAGCTTTAAACTGGTTGATGAGCAGGAACTTAAAAATACGGTACGCTACAGTGCCATGTTAACTTATGCATTAGCCAATACACCGAAAATCCCGGTAGGTGTTCAGGGCGAAGAAGAGTTGAGGGCTTTCTTAGAATCGCAGAACTTGAAAGAACCTTTAAGCATTGCGGGCGAGTGGAGATGGAAGTAATGATTTGGCAGATTCGCTTCGCGGGTGATTACACAGAATAAGAGATTGCACAGATTTAAGATCAATCCGTCGTTCGGCGGGTCGTCATTTAGACCGTAGCGGAGAAATCTATTTGATTTAGTTCTGTTAGCTAAGGCTAATCTAATGTTAATAAACAAACCTTTTTTATGAACAAGAACCCAAATGCCAACAAAATAAATTAAATAGCTAATTAATAGGAGCGTGCATGGAACAACAATTACCCGCTAATATAACTTTCCAATTGCGAAATGGTCTGTTTTTGATCCGCAATGATAAATTTTACCACATCGCCGATGGATACCATACCTTTTACCTCACCGCTTTCTACGATTGGTAAATGGCGGATGTGTTTATCGGTCATCAATTCCATACAATGATCAATACTGTCGCTAAACTTGATGGTAATGGGTTTAGCGGTCATGGCTTCTTTAATCAGGGTATCTTTTGATGATTTGCCTTGCAGGATGATTTTTCGGGCATAATCGCGTTCAGTAAAAATGCCACGAAGTTGTTCATCTTCCATGACTAATACGGCGCTGATATTTTTTTCTGTCATCACTTTTAAGGCGTCCAGAACGGAAATGTTTTCTGATACGGAGATAATGACGGCCTGTTTGGTATCGAGTAAGTGTTTTACGCTTTTCATAAGTTTAATTTGGTTATAACAATTTAAGAAATAATTAGCTGGATATCAAAGTTTTGTTTTGATGTTTGGAGATTTTAAAAGAAGTCAGGTTTTTAATAGGCACCTTGCCATGTCAAACTTGACTTCTTTAGGAGCGAAAACCGTAGGACCTGATTAATCTAAACCTGACAGGAATGGCAGCCTCCGATTCTCCATCGGAGCTATAATGTATGGCAGGCCTCAAGCTGAGCTAAGAACTACCATACTTGTTTTCCAAAAAAATAAGATAAGACATGAAGTTTTCGAACTTAGGTATAAAAAATCGCAGCACTATTTTACAATCCTCCAACTCACCCACCCTTTAATTATTTGGCTTTCACAAAGGGATGCCGTAACTTTGCATCACATTTAAAAACAAATAATTATGTCATCAGTAGAGACAACTTATATTCCTTACAAAGTTAAGGACATTTCACTGGCAGAATGGGGCCGTAAAGAAATCGAATTAGCCGAAGCAGAGATGCCAGGTTTAATGAGTTTACGTAAAGAATTCGGTCCAACACAACCGTTAAAAGGTGCGCGTATTGCAGGCTGTCTGCACATGACCATCCAAACGGCTGTATTAATCGAAACATTAGTGGCCCTTGGTGCTGAAGTTACCTGGTCATCTTGCAATATTTTCTCTACACAAGATCACGCTGCGGCTGCAATCGCCGCTGCAGGTATTCAGGTTTATGCCTGGAAAGGTTTAAACGAAGAAGAATTCGACTGGTGTATTGAGCAAACTTTACACTTCGGTCCGGATCAACAGCCATTAAACATGATTTTGGATGATGGTGGCGATTTAACCAATATGGTTTTCGACCGTTTCCCTGAACTGATCGCGAATATTAAAGGTTTATCAGAAGAAACTACAACCGGTGTTCACCGTTTGTACGAAAGAATGAAAAACGGAACATTGCACTTACCTGCAATTAACGTTAACGATTCGGTTACCAAATCTAAATTCGATAACAAATACGGATGTCGTGAGTCATTGGTTGATGCGATCCGTCGTGCTACTGATGTAATGATGGCTGGTAAAGTGGCTGTTGTTTGTGGTTATGGCGATGTGGGTAAAGGTTCTGCAGAATCTTTAAGCTCACAGGGTGTACGTGTTATTGTAACTGAAATTGATCCAATCTGTGCATTACAAGCTGCAATGGAAGGTTACGAAGTTAAAAAATTAGCTACTGCTATTAAAGAAGCTGATATCGTGGTAACCACGACTGGTAACTGTGATATCGTTCGCGAGCAACATTTCAGGGCATTAAAAGATAAAGCGATTGTTTGTAACATCGGTCACTTCGATAACGAAATCGATATGGCTTGGTTAAACGGTGCTTATGGCGATACCAAAGTGGAGATTAAACCTCAGGTTGATAAATATACCATCGATGGTAAAGACGTAATCGTTCTTGCTGAAGGTCGTTTGGTTAATTTAGGTTGCGCAACTGGTCACCCAAGTTTTGTAATGAGTAACTCATTTACCAATCAAACTTTAGCTCAATTAGAGCTTTGGACCAATACTGGTGCTTACGAAAACAAAGTATATACTTTACCTAAGCATTTAGATGAAAAAGTTGCCCGTTTACACTTAGAAAAAATCGGTGTAGAATTAGATGTTTTGGATCAACACCAGGCTGATTATATCGGCGTACCGGTTGAAGGTCCTTTTAAAGCAGATACATACAGATACTAGTTCAGTTTACAGTTTTTAGTTAGCAGTTAACTAAATGCCATAATATCTAAGGGATATGCAATATGCATGTCCCTTTTTTTATTCCCCTCTTCTAGAGGGTGCCTGTAAGGCGGGGTGTCTTTAGGTGTTTTTTGAAAAAGTACGTTCAGTGCTTTTCGGAGGCATCAGTCCTGCTATTCATTCCAATCTTTTTGTTGTTCTTCGATTACGCTCAGAATGACAACAAAAAGGATTTCCATTTCTATCAGGTTTATTTTACAAAGTGTGTGGTTCTTTTAACGCTGAAATCCTAAATTTGATAAAAACTCAAATAATGAAAAAAATAATATTCGCCCTTGTACTTGGTGTGTTTTCAGTTGCTGTAAATGCCCAAACCAGTCCTCAAAAACTTGCAACTGCAAAAGTAGTAACCAAACAGGTGGTCGATATTGCCTGTGGCGAATGTCAGTTTAAAATGAAAGGTAAAGATTGTGAGTTAGCAGTTAAAATTGACGGTAAACCTTATTTTGTCGATGGCAAAGGCATTGATGACTTTGGCGATGCCCACGGTAAACATGGTTTTTGCAATGCGGTAAGTAAAGCAGAAGTTACCGGCGAAATCGTAAACAACCGCTTTAAAGCAAAAGAAATAAAGTTATTACCGGTTAAGAAGTAGTTTTACCGCAAAGGAAGCAAAGCTTTTCGCAAAGAGCCGCTAAGTCTGATTTAAAAACGGTCTGAACCCAACTTTGTGATCTTTGTGCCTTTGTGGTAAATTTATTGTGCGATCTTTGTGAACTCTGCGCCTTTCTTAGCGTCCTCTGCGGTTAAAAACGCGATAAATTATTCAAATTCTTTCTCTAAACCCTCTCTTAAATCGAAAAGCAACCATTGTTTGTTTTTCACATCAGCTTGTTTCGTTTTTAGCAACTGGATAAAATCTTTCACCCCAATTTCTTCGTTCCCGTTACCATGAATCAGCACAATGCTGCCCGCGTTAGGTTGCTGTCCTTTGGCTAACCAGGCATCGCTTCCAACAGGGATTAATCCGTAAGCTTCAATTTTTTCAACAATCGCCTCATCCGATACCAATCCTGGAAACCGGAAAAATACCGATGGGATTAAACCGTTTTTTAACATCATTTTTTCATTTTCTAATACCTCTACGTCTAAGTTGGTTCCCGGAGCCAGCAGGAAATTTTCAGCCAATGGCAGTTTATTGACTTCATGGTTATAAGTATGGTTTACCCAGGTAATATTCAATTTCTTTTTCTCTACCAAACCTTTCAACCAATTCAGATCATCCTGGTGTTTTAACATCCATTTACCTGAAACGGAAACCGCAAGTGGGGCGGGCTGCTCTGTCTTTTTAAATTCGTCGAAAACTGATTGGAAAATAATCCGGTCTAAAGCCTTGTGCGAAGGACAAAGATCGATCGTTAAAGTAATGCCCTTTTCATTCGGAATGGCGTGATCAATCCCTGCGTTTTGCAGCTGCAGATCTTTAGCAGTTGCGGCTTCTATTGATTTTATATAAGCCGTGTTTTTAAAAATCGCCAATACATTTTGGAACTGTAAGCTGCTTGTGGCATAATTACTGGACAAATCTACCCTGGTATCTAATGTTTCAGGATTTACCAGCAATAAATATTTTTGGTTATTTGCCGAAAAACTTCTGACCGCAATCAACTTCTCATTAGCACCACTTGCGAGGGCAAAACTTACCTTATAGCGTTTAATATCTTCAAAATTTTGTGCAAAAATTTCAGCGCAGAATAAGCAGGTGAAAAACATGCTGAGCAGTATGGATTTAGATAATTTCATATTTCCTTATTTAAAATCTTTCTAATTTAATGCAAATCCGTTACCTTTACAAACATCGCCATGAACAAAGAAAAAGCAAAATTATGGTTTAAGCGGGTGGGGCTGGTTGGGTTTTTATTCTTCCTGATTAAAGGATTAATATGGCTTGTTGTGTTCTATTTTATTGGCAAAAACGTTACTTAAATAGTTCATTCGTTCAGTAGTCATTAGCTCATTAGTCCGCGCGAATTGCATAAAATTTTGAACCGACCGTCATCCTGAACTTGTTTCCGGATCTATTTCGAAAGTATTTTACCTAAAAGTAAACAGCATATTCGCCAGAAAATTCCACACAAAAACAATCACAATCGCGAAGAATTTGGCTACATAAAAATTGGTGCCATTTTTCCGCTGGTGAAAAAGATAAATGATGAAGGTGTTTAAACCTAAGCCGATTAAACTCACTACTAAAAATTTGCTGAATTCAGTTGCCCAATGGGTGTTGGTACTTTCAAATGTCCATATCCGATTAATGAGATAATTATTGGTTACGGCTAAAGTAAAACCAATGGCATTAGCAATGTACTTATTGATTTTGATTTTCTCCTTGCACAGCCATGTTGCGCCGAAATCTATCGCCATCCCGAGAAAACCTGTTAATCCAAATTTTAAGATGCGGAAGAATAAATCCATGTTAATGTATTTTAACCAGATAAAAATGTTCTAAAACCTGGGGGCGTGTTTTCACGTTTAAAAATTTACCCGTCAGTTTCGTGGTATGAAAGTATTCAAACGATTTTAGAATTTCAGCATGGTATTCGCTTTTTAGTTTTGCCAATTCCTGTTCTGGAATGTAAATAACTAAGTCTTTTAGATGCTTTGACTTGTCGAGATCACTATAATTATGCAGATATTTTACTTCTCCCGGAGCATAAAAATCAAAAGAAAATGCATCGATATAATTTAATACCGCAGGTTTAGCGGTAGGATAATTTTGCTTTAACCAATTACCTGCCTGCATACCTGATTGATATTTTAAAATAGCCGGGTAGAAAAAAACAAATAGAAATATCATTAATCCAACAGATAAAAATGCACTTCTGGCCATGATGGTTTCCAATAAAATGCCTTTAAATAGTAAGAAAGAGATGGCGAGAACAACAAGCATAATCCCAATAATTAAATATGGGTTTTCAAATCCAAAGAAAAAGGCTAAGACAGAAAGTAAGGCAATAACCAGAATGAAAATGATGTTCTGTATAATAAAGAAGGTTTTTAAACCTTTGCTGCTAAGCTTTCTCAGGTACAAGGCTGTGATGATCGAAAACTGGGGAAAGATGATCAGGATGTAGTGCGGTAACTGAAATTTAGAAAGAGAAAAGATCAGAAAAGTAACCGCTGCACTTGCCCAGATCATAATGCTTTCAGGGGCTAAAGCAATTCTATTTTTCTTTTTAAACAGATTTATAACGGCTGTATAAAATAATACAGACCAGGGAAGGAATGCCCAAAGGGTAGTGTGCAGAAAAAACGAAATATCCCCTTTGCCTTTAATTGGCCCATTGTTAAAAAAACGGCCAAACTGACTGTCCCAAAAGAAAAATTTTAGGCCTGAAACGCCAGTTCTTTCAAAAACAATTTTTTCGGGATGCAGATCGAATTGTGTGTAAAGCGAATACAGCTCAGGGGTAATAAAAACAAAAATCAAAAGGATAGCGATATACCATTTCGGTTTTAAAAGCTGATGGTATTGTTTTGTAAGCAACCAGTAGATAATAAAGCCTGCAAATACAGGAATCAATACAAAAATTCCCTTGATCAATATCGCACAGGCCGCAAAAAATGAACCTGCTACAACGTGCCAGAAGGAATTTTGATGTGCCTTATAGTAATGGTAAATAGATGCTAATGTGAACGTTGTAATGTAAATTTCGGCCCTGACATCAAAAGTAGAGGTGATGATATGTAAGGCACTGAGAAAAATTACCGCACTGATTAATCCGGTTTTTTCATCGTATATATCTTTAGCTAATTTGTATAAATACCCTGCGCCCAGTAAACCAAATAGAAATGAGGGTAACTTATAGGCAAAAGACGACATTCCGAAAATTTTAAAAGATGCTGCAGAAATCCAAAAAGTGAGGTGAGGTTTATCCAGCCAGTCGGCCCCACGGCCGTAAAGATTAAACCAATCTTTAAACAGGATAATGTTTTTAGACATGGAAGCATACAATGCGCCATCTGGCTCCATTACGCCGCCAAAAAGTGCTGGTATACTCGCAATTGCAAGTAAAACGATCAGGAATTTATATAGGGTTGTATCTTTTAAGTTCATTTACAGGAAGCAAATATGAGCAAAAAAAAGTCAAATTTTTTTAAGGTTTAAGATTAACAGGGGCAAAGCCTTATCTTTGCTTCATGACAAAGTTATCGGTTAATATCAATAAAATTGCTACACTTCGCAACAGTCGCGGAGGTAATAATCCTGATCTGGTTAAGGTTGCATTAGATTGCGAACGTTTCGGTGCACAGGGAATTACAGTGCACCCACGACCTGATGAACGCCATATCCGCTATCAGGATGTATACGATTTAAAGGCTGTTATTGCGACAGAATTTAATATTGAAGGAAATTGCAAAGAAGATAAATTTGTTGATCTGGTTTTGGCCAACAAGCCTGCCCAGGTTACTTTGGTACCCGATGCGGAGGGTCAGATTACTTCGAACCATGGTTGGGATACCATCAAACATAAAGATTACCTGAAAGAAATGGTAGCTGTTTTTCAAAAGGAAGGCATCCGCGTTTCTATTTTTGTTGATCCGGTTGTAGAAATGGTTGAAGGAGCGGTAGAAACCGGAACAGACCGTATCGAATTATATACCGAAGCCTATGCGCATAATTATTTTGCCGATCGCGAAAAGGCAATTGTAAATTATATCGCGGCTGCCCATCATGCCAATACTTTAGGTTTGGGCATCAATGCCGGTCACGATCTGGATCTGCATAACCTGCATTATTTTGCACAAAGCATTCCAGGTTTGCTGGAAGTTTCTATCGGTCATGCTTTAATTAGCGATGCACTTTATTTAGGTTTAGAAACAACCGTTCATAAATATTTACAACAACTGGTTTAGTTTTTTAACCGCAAAGACTGCAAAGAAAAATGACGCAAAGAAACGCGAAGTAGGCTGTATAGATTTTAGTTAATCTTTGCGATACTTTGCGAAAACTTTGGTGTCCTTTGCGGTTAAATATTGAATTTTATGTTAAAAGGAATTCTCCTTGTTTTTTTTGGTGCCTGTAGTTTTGGGATCCTGTCTACTTTTGTAAAACTCGCTTACCACGAAGGTTACACTTTGGGTGATGTTACCGGTGCTCAGGCTTTTTTGGGCGCGGTAATTTTATGGGTATTGTTTTTCTTCCAAAGTAGAACCGGAACTTTTAAGGCTAAAGTAGTTCCTGCTAAAACACCTTGGTGGCAAATGATAATAGCGGGCACATGCACAGGTTTGGTCAGTATTTTTTACTATCAATGTGTGAAGTTGGTGCCCAATTCGGTTGCCATTATTTTATTGATGCAGTTTATCTGGATGAGTATATTAATGGAATACCTCATTTTTAAAAAGAAACCTACCACCTTACAGTTAGTGGCTATTTTATTGGTTTTAGGAGGTACAGTTTTGGCCAGTGGAATGGTAGAAACCAGCATTGGAAGCATGGATTTAAAAGGGATTGGTTTTGGTTTGCTGGCTGCACTTTGTTATGCCGGCTTTTTGTTATTGAGCGGTAGAATCGGAAATGAATATGCACCCTTAAAAAAGAGTGCCCTGATGATTACTGGTGCCTGTATATTGATCTTCATCATCTTCCCGCCAGCATTTTTGTTTAATGGTGCTTTGGGTGGAAGTTTATTGAAATGGGGATTGATTATCTCAGTTTTTGGTACGGTTATTCCCCCTTTATTTTACGCAGAAGGCGTGCCGAGAATTGGAACAGCCATAAGTTCGATATTAAGTGCTGCAGAGTTGCCGGTTGCGGTAATGATGGCTGGTTTCGTGCTGCAAGAGCAGGTATCGTTTTTAAGGTGGCTTGGTGTTGTGGTAATTTTATCAGCAATGGTTTTGCCGAATTTAAAATATCTAAAAAAGAAATAATGTGGTTTTTACCACAAAATACACTGAGTGAAGGCACAGAGGGCAGAAAGCAAGGCTTTTGGAATTTATTGTTGGCCTTGATGCAACTTAGCGTTCTTAGCGCCTTTGTAGTTTAAGCCTTAAAGATTAATAAACTTCGCGTTCTTTGCGGTTAAACTAAAATTAAATATCTTTAAAAAGCATAAAGCATATACACATGAAAAAACTTACAATCTATATTTTATCCTTCATCATCGTTGGATTAACCGCATGTAAAACCAAAACCACCATCAATCAGGATGAGGCAGCCAAAGTGATTACCAGTTATTTAAAGGCCAATCCGGAATATAAAACTACCAGATTTAGATTTGGAGAGATGAAATTTAACAGTACAAACGATATGTTCGAACTGGGGAAATATAAATCTTTAGCCAGCAAAGGCCTGGTTACCCTAAGCTTAAAAGAGGCTAATAAGAAATTTCTTTCGAAAGATAGCAGTTTTGTTTACCAGATTACCTTAACCGATAAAGCAAGTCCGTTAGTATTGAAACAGGATGGTGACAGGGCCACGGTAAAAGTGGTAGAATATGTTTTATCAGAAGATAAACCAGTCGATTTTGCTCAGGTCAACTCAAGCACAGCAAAGGTTACCGTATCACTTAAAATGACCACTACTGATTTCGAGCCTTTCGATAAGGACGCAAACAAAAACAGCAACTTCATTACCAAAACTTATAAATTAAAGTTGAGTAAAGATGAGGGCTGGAAAGTACAGAACTAAGCAGATTAGTCTGTATTAAACTAACCTGCTCCCCAATGTGCAATCAATTTATTCTTTTGTAAACTTAAATTCTTTGCCGCCCTGTTTCAGGCTCATTTGATTTTCTGTTGGGTTGAAAGATAGCACTATGCCCGCTTCTTCAAATTTAAATTCGTGATTACCTTTGGATGTTAATCTCGTAGCAGATTGACCTGTAGCCTGTGCTATTAAAGTTGTATTGTCTTTGGTAACCGTGATTTTTATCGGGATAGCTGCTGATACATAAGTGCCTAAGTATTTATTTAATTCTGCAGTACTTTGTTCAACCGTTTTAAAGTCTGGAATTTGATAATCCTTATTAAAAGCAGCGCTTAATACTGCCAATGAAATGGAATTATTGCTGAAATTTGCACCATTTCCAGTTAAAGCATAAGCTATATTTCCATCGCTAAAATTAGAAAATGTAGCACTGAAACCGTCTATACTGCCTGAATGTCCAAAACCCGCCTTGTCGTAAAATGGAATAGCCGAAATGCCCATGCCATATTTGCCATTAATGATTTTCATTTGCGCTAAACTCTTTTGAGAAATCAGTTTTCCTCCGAATAATGCTGTACTGAATTTCACCAGATCGATCGGGGTTGAAACAATTCCGCCAGAACCGAGTGGAATTGAGATGTCAGTTTCATCCTCTAATTTCCAATCCCCTTCAAAACGATAGGAGCTGGCTTCGTTATTTTTTGAATTTATCTTTTTCCCTAAAAAAGTGTTTTTTAAGGCAAGACGTTTAGCAATGTATTTGTCTAATATCTGGGAATAAGGCATTTTAAATATTTTTTCCAGAAGGTATGATAGCAGCAAATAGTTCGAATTGCTGTAATCAGATTCTGTGTCTGGCTCAAAGTCAATCCCGCCCTTACTGATCACAGCAAGCATTTCTTTTTCGGTTTTGGGTTGTGTATGCCATTTCAAGTATTCCTCTTTATCATCTGTAAAATCATGTATTCCGCTTCTGTGGTAAAGCAAATTAGAGATGGTGATCTTACCTGCATTTTTGATTTCCGGGAAAAATTTTTGAATAGTTTGATCGAGGCTAACTTTCTTTTCGTCAATGGCTTTAAAGATTAAAACAGCCGTAAAGGTTTTGGAAATAGATCCGATCCTGTATTTAGTGTTTTCGTTTGCTTTTTGTTTGTGTTCGATGTCGGCGAAGCCTAATGAACGGCTGTAAATCAGATTGCCGTTTTGAGCAATGGCTACACTTCCCATAAACTTATTGTATTTACCAAGGGTATCGAAATAGGCATCCAGCCTGGTTTTATCAAAAGATTGTGAAAAGCTGAAATGAGCCAGGGTTATCAGAAAGGTAAGGAGTGTTAATTTTTTGATCATGATGTTATTTGTTGATTGTTCTTTTTAATTTGAGGAGTAAGGTGATGATAAAGTAGAGTGCGATTGCAGAAACAACCATTGCGGGAATAAACCAGTTACCCAAAAGTTCATCTGATGGATGTACCAATCCTTTTGATAGACCAAGTACAAATACTTCACCTGGTTTATAAAAAAAGCCTACCTCCGTTGGGTCCCAGATTTTTGCACCTATCAAAAAAACAAAACCAAACAAAAACAGGTACAGTATAAAAAATATAATGTACGATATGCCATTGGTTAAATTGAGCATTAAAGCCCTGAAAATATGTAATGGATTAAATGATTTAGTCGCTTCTTCTAGTTTTTTATCGGCCACCAATGGTTTGAGTATTTCTTCAGGCCTTCCTAATTTTTCTAGGATATTAAGTAGCTTTTCAACTTCATTTCCAGTTGGATGTTCCTGCAGGTTCTCATAAATGTGGCTATTTAGCTCCATTAATATTTCATCCTGATTTTGCTGATTGAGGCCTTTAACCTCTTTCCTTATTCTGTACAGATAATCTCTGTAAATCCGCTCAGCCGATTGATCGTTAAATTGTATTTCTTTTAATTTCATTTCGTAATTTTTAAAATAGAGTTGTTCAGGTTGTGCCAGTATTCTTCCATTTTGGTTACCGTATTTTTTCCTTCTGGCGTGATGCTGTAATATTTTCTGGGGATGCCCGATTCTTGTTCAACCCATTCTGATATAATCAGTTTTTCATCTTTGAGGCGGTTCATGAGCGGATACAGGGTTCCTTCGGCAATTTCGATTTCGGTAATCTTTTTAATTTCATTGATCAGATCGTAACCGTAATAGGCCTTTCCGCTTTTTAAAACATTGAGCACAATAAAGGATAGGGTTCCCTTTTTAACCTGCGATATCCATTTATTAATAAAATCTTCGTTCATAATGTAAATGTATAACAAAATACATAGTATAACAATGTATTTTTTCATGTGTTTAATTCTTGTTTGTATAAGTGATTGAAAATGAGTTATATGATTTTTATTTCTGAATGGATTTAACTTAAAATTCCAATCCCGCAACCCTTTTTTTATCGTAGTCCCTTCGTTTTTAAACGCGACAGAACTGAGGATCCTTTTGTTTCAGGCAACCTTTATGTGCTGACAAGAGCGTAGCAAAAATTGAAGCGAATGGCGGGAACAAACTTGAATTTCAGCATAGCTATTGCTTTTCAAAACATATGGTATGCGAAAATTAATTATGAATTCTTTTTCCACAGATAGGTTTTAAGCTTTTTAAACAAATCTTCTTTTTTAGGCCTTTCCTTGCCATTATGGGTTAAATCATTGTCATAATGTTTTTGCAGCTCTTCAGCATAGTCTTTTTGAGGTTGACTACCCGATTTTAATAGCTCGATAAACCGAACGGCATTGTGGTTTAGGGTGCTGTTAAATGAAACTGCATAGTACTCGCTTCGTTCGGACGGGTTATTATTTTTATTGTTTTCTTCCGCGCCGTTTTCTGCAAAATAATCAGCATGTAGAATAAGCGGATTTAATCTTTTCAATCTCTTAGTGCCTTTACGCTCATTCCTCCATGGATGTTCCTTTTTATAAAGCTGTGCAAGCAGAAAATCTTTTTCCCAAAGCGTAATCTGGTGCGACATTAAAAAAAGTGACGCCTCATTATCGATTTCCGCAATATTAAATCCTTCAATAAAATTAGTGGTTCCCTTAGTTTTGTAAACACTAGAACTATGAAGTTTAACCTGTTGCCAATCGTTTTCAACTGCCTGTTCGAACAATACTGTGAAGAACTTAGGATTTATGGGTTTGCTTAACCACATATCTTCCTGGAAGTAGAGTATATATTTTTCGTCTATATTACTTAACAGCGTTACCAGGCGATCTGCCCACTCGCCTGCGCCCGATTTGATGTTTATAAAACCGTTCACCTCTACTTCTTTTACTTCTGTAGCGAAATAATAGTTGCATGGTGTTTTAAAATCCCAGTTTTCTGAGAAAGTGTAATCAAAACCTTTATAAAGAAATTCATAACTATCGCAGGCATGAACTAAAAGTGCGACGTTATTTTTATGGGTTGACATAAAACAAGGGGATAAATGCTTTTCAAATTTATACAAATGCTTTTTTTTCTTTCCTTAGGTAGCTTCTATTTTACATTGGAGATGTATCGGGCCTCAGTCTAACAGGTTACAAAAGATCGAAACTCGTCAGGCTAAACAGATTTAAATTCAGTATAACCACTGCTTTTCAAATAATCAAAATATCAGCTTAAAATTGAACAAACGTTTGTGCAGGTTTTTGCTTATAAAATCTATCTGTTTTGTAGCTTTTAGCATAAATAAGACGCCTTTTTTACACTGATTGATAGTGAAATACAGCTTCATTTTTGCTACCTTTGCACGCAAATTTATTATTCATACCGCATGAGCTTAAATATCCACTACAAGGAAGATTTTCAAAATCGTCATATTGCACCAAATGAGGCAGATAAAGCCGAAATGTTGCAAACTGTTGGCGTAAATTCTATTGATGAGCTGATAGAACAAACTGTTCCGGCGGCAATTAGGTTAAAACAGCCTTTAAATTTGCCTGCTGCGAAATCAGAAACTGAATATCTTGGTGCTTTAAAACAAACTTCATTATTGAATAAAGTTTTCAAAAGCTTTATCGGTCAGGGTTATTACGATACCATTACACCGGGAGTAATTTTACGTAATGTATTCGAAAATCCAGGATGGTATACACAATATACGCCATACCAGGCAGAAATTGCACAGGGCCGTTTACAGGCTTTATTAAATTTTCAAACCATGGTTATCGATTTAACCGGGATGGAAATTGCCAATGCTTCTTTATTGGATGAAGGTACCGCTGCTGCTGAAGCAATGTTTATGCAATATAGCTTGCGTAAAAACCAGTCAGCTAAAAAATTCTTCGTTTCGGAACTTGTTTTTCCTCAAACGATCGATATTTTAAAAACACGTGCTAACCCTTACGGTATAGAACTGGTTATCGGAAGTCATTCAGATTTCACTGCTACCGAAGAATTTTTCGGAGCAATTGTTCAATATCCGGCAGGAAATGGTGAAGTTTTCGATTATGCAGCTTTTGCATCTGCATTACACAGTCAAAATATTAAATTAACCGTAGTTGCTGATATTTTAAGCTTAACCTTATTAACGCCTCCGGGCGAGTGGGGAGCTGATGTAGTTGTAGGTACTACTCAGCGTTTGGGCATTCCAATGGGCTTCGGCGGACCACACGCTGCATTTTTTGCAACTAAAGAAGAATATAAGCGTAACATCCCTGGCCGTATTATCGGTGTAACCATCGATAGTCATGGCGATTATGCTTTACGCATGGCCTTGCAAACCCGTGAACAGCACATTCGTAGAGATAAAGCCACTTCAAACATTTGTACTGCACAGGCACTGTTAGCTATTATGGCTGGTTTCTACGCTGCTTACCACGGTCCGAAAGGACTAAAAGCCATTGCAGAACGTACACATGGTTTGGCCATCAGTTTAGCCTCTACTTTAAAAGGTTTAGGTTTTGAGCAGTTAAATTCAGCTTATTTCGACACCATCCGTTTCGATTTAGGCGATTTAAAAGGTGGTATCCATTCAGGATGTATTGATAACGAAATTAACTTGAACTATGTTGGTAACGTAGCAACCATTTCGTTCGACGAAACCAGCACTTTCGAAGATGTGGCTTTAATTGCTAAAATCTTTGCAAAAGTTAAAGCTATTGCAGCTGATCAGGTTGAGGTGGTAGAAAATGTAGAAACCGTTATCCCAGTTGCTTTACAACGTACTTCGGATTATTTAACACACCCAATTTTTAACTCGCACCACTCGGAACACGAAATGTTGCGTTATATCAAATCATTAGAAGCAAAAGATTTATCGCTTTGCCACTCGATGATTGCTTTGGGTAGCTGTACCATGAAATTAAACGCTACTGCAGAAATGATCCCGGTTACCTGGTCTCATTTCGGTCGCATCCACCCGTTTGCCCCTGCCGATCAGGTCTTGGGTTATTATTCGGTTTTCAATGAGCTTGATAAATGGTTAAGCGAAATTACCGGTTTTGCGGCTATGAGTTTACAGCCAAATGCTGGTGCTCAGGGTGAATATGCTGGTTTAATGGTTATCCGTGCTTATCACCACGATAGGGGCGATTTCCACCGTAACGTAGCCTTGATTCCTGCTTCGGCGCACGGAACCAACCCTGCTTCTGCGGCAATGGCCGACATGAAAATTGTGGTGGTTAAATCTTTAGAAAACGGTAATATCGATGTTGAAGATTTAAAAGCGAAAGCAGAATTACACAAAGACAACTTATCGTGTTTGATGGTAACTTATCCATCTACTCACGGTGTGTTCGAAGAAAGCATTATCGAAATCTGCGAAACCATCCACGCTAACGGCGGACAGGTTTATATGGATGGTGCAAATATGAATGCACAGGTTGGTTTAACAAGTCCGGCTAATATCGGTGCCGATGTTTGTCACTTAAATTTACACAAAACGTTCTGCATCCCTCACGGTGGTGGCGGTCCAGGTATGGGTCCAATTGGTGTGGCAAAACACCTGGTTCCTTATCTTCCAGGTCATGCTGTGGTTGATATCGACAAAGGAAAATCTATTTCTGCAGTTTCATCTGCACCTTGGGGTTCGGCTTCTATCCTGATCATTTCTCACGCTTATATTGCGATGATGGGTGCTGAAGGGTTAACTAACGCTACCAAATATGCCATTTTAAACGCAAACTACATGAAAGCGCGTTTAGAGCAACACTATCCGGTACTTTATTCAGGTGCTCAGGGACGTTGTGCACACGAGATGATCCTGGATTGCCGTTCTTTCAAAGCTTTCGGAATCGAAGTGACCGATATTGCAAAACGTTTAATGGATTATGGTTTCCATGCACCAACGGTTTCGTTCCCGGTTGCGGGTACTTTGATGGTTGAGCCAACAGAATCCGAGCCTAAACATGAGTTAGACCGTTTCTGTGATGCTTTAATTGCAATTAAAAACGAAATTACCGCTGTAGAAAACGGAACTTTCGATAAAACGGATAATCCTTTAAAAAATGCACCACATACCGTATCGGTAATTACCGCTAACGAATGGGATCATACTTATAGCCGTCAAACAGCTGCTTTCCCACTTCCTTATGTGTTAGAGCGCAAGTTCTGGCCATCGGTTGGTCGTGTTAACGATAGTCATGGCGATAGATCATTAATCTGTGCTTGTCCGCCGGTGGAGAGTTATTTAGAAGAAATAGTTCCTTAGTAAGGTAGAAGGCGGGAAGGTAGAAGGTTTAGGATTTTCTTTTCCATCGCCTTAATTACTACTCCAGATCGTCATTGCGAGGAGGAACGACGTGGCAATCTATTTAGATAAATTATAAATGCCTAGGTTCGTGTCCTCACGAATATATTAATCTGCAAGTTTTATGGATTCATTCATAAAGCTTGTAGATTTTTTTTTAGAAATGAATGTCACTTTTTCATCGGAAGCTGCAGCCCTGCTATTCCTGCCCGTACTGCAGGCGGGCGCTTCAATCTTTTTGTGGTACTGTCATGCTGAGGCACGAAGCATCTGTTTCATAGGTTGCAGATGCTTCGTGCCTCAGCATGACAGCATATTCGAGGTTGCTGCAAAACAAAAAGGATTCCGCTGCTCTCAGGTTTAGGAATGAAAGGTTGTAAGTAAAACCAATATTGCAATTGTTAACTCTTTTGCACCTGTAGATAACTGGCATAAATATTATATTTGGGTGATCTATCAGTTATGACTAAAATCAACTATAATAGAATAAAGGCCGCTCTGGCTAAAAAAGGGATTACCAATAAAGAATTGGCTGATGCATTAAAAATTGCACCGGAGACCGTATCAAGCTGGTGTACCAATACGGCTCAGCCTTCAATTAAAAGACTGTTTGATGTAGCAACATTTTGGATGTTGAAGCAGGCGAGCTATTGGTTAGCTGGAGAAAAAGATAATATTTAGGGTTTGGAACAACTTTCCATCTATGCCTTTTTAGGTTTAGCACAAAACCCCTCTACCTTAAACCTTCCGCCTTCTACCTTTCTATTCACATAAAAAAGTAAACAGATTAAACCTTCACTACAATCCTGCAGTCAATAGAATGATTTTAAGATATCTGATTATTTTTGAAAAAACTTAACATAGGTCAACAACCAGATATTGGTAGTTCATCTATATTTGTATCAAATTTTAAAAAACCAGAAAATGAAATTAAAAATTAGCTCAATTTTTTTATTAGTGGCAGTAGTAGCATTGTCGGCCTTTAAAAACCCAACTAAACCAGTAACTTATACTGTAGACGCAGCAAAATCGACCATTACCTGGATTGGTAAAAAAGTAACAGGTTCTCACAACGGAACAGTAGCTTTACAATCAGGTACATTAGCTGTTAATGGTAAAAGCGTAACAGGTGGTACTTTTGTTATCGATATGACTTCAATTAAAGATGCTGATGGCAGCGCAAAATTAGAAGGACACTTAAAAGCAGACGATTTCTTCGGTACAGCTAAATTCCCAACTTCAACTTTCGTAATTACTAAAGTTGCTGGTTCAGGTGCTAACGTAACGGTATCAGGTAATTTAACCATCAAAGGTATCACTAAACCATTAAGCTTCCCTGCAACTGTAACGGTAAATGCAGATGGAACAGCTTCAGCTTTAGCTGGTAAAATCGTTGTAGACAGAACTAAATATGACATCAAATACGGTTCAAAATCATTCTTCGATAGCATTGGCGACAAAGCAATTGATGATAACTTCGAATTGACTGTTAAATTGGTAGCTAAAAAATAATTATTTCCGTCTCGGAAAAGGAAAGCCTCGACATTTGTCAGGGCTTTTTTTGTTTAACCGCAAAGAGCGCTAAGCTTGACGCGAAGGGGCGCTAAGTTTTTACGCACTGGGTGCATTGAGTTTTTACACAGAGGAACACAGAGAGTCTATAGCCCTGAGCGCCCAGCTCTGTGTACTTTGTGCATTTTCTCTGTGACCTTTGTGGTAAAAAAGGTGCTATTTTTTGTTTAACCGCAAAGAGTGCTAAGTTTTTACCACAGAGTGCATGAGTTTTACACAGAGGAACACAGAGATTCTATAGCTATAAGCACTCAGCTCTGTGTACTTTGTGCATTTTCTTTGTGACCTTTGTGGTAAAAAAGCAACTCTGCGCGCTTTGCGGTAAAAAAGAGTGGACTTATCTTATCTTAAATCCGCCTTCGACAGCATCCACAAAGCCAGTTGCAGCGCTTTTGCCATGGTAGAATAAACATTCCCAGTTTTCTTCAGCTGCTCTTTTTCCAAACTCCTTTCTTAATTCCATTGCCTTACGGCCATCGAAATCGTATTTGGCAATAAAATTTTTAACCAGTTCTTCAGGTTCTGGTAAAACATCACCTCCAAAAAATACTTTTTGATTGCCTTCTGTTAAAAGGAAAACCTGGTGGTTTGGGCAGTGGGCACCGGTAAATTCGTAAGCAATGGTTTCATCCAGAGCGCCATCACCCTCTACAAATTTTAATTGCGCGTTACGTTGTACAAAATCGAAAATATCGGTACGGTAAGACGAAGACGTGCTGCTGAAAGCGGTTTCCCATTCTCCCCGGTTAATGACATATTCTGCATCAGGGAAACTTAGGTCTACTTTATCGTTATTCTGTTTGTGAATCATGCCGCCTGAGTGGTCGTAATGTAAGTGCGACATTAAAACTTTGGTAACATCAGTTGGATCGAAACCTGCATTGCGGATATTTTTATGTAAAATCAGTTCGCCATGGTCGTCACTAAAACCTAAACCCGTATCAAAAAGTACGAGGTCGTTTTTCAGCTCCACCAAAAAAGGCTGAACATTGATGAATAATGAAGCAGGTCTGTCTTTATAATTGTGCATAGCGGGGTCGAAAGGTACAAATTTCTTTGACGCATCAACCGAATAGGTTCCTTCGAATAGGGTGTGAACTTGCAAAATGTTATTTTTTAATGTTTATACAAAGGTAACAATCTAAACTCGTGTATTTGTTTTGGTAAAAGCTTGTATACTTCCTTTTTTTGTAAAATAGCATACTTAAATTTCTGCCATGAACCTCCGAATAAAAATTTTTAATTCTCTTTTGCAGAAAGGTATTGCAGCAGGATGGATTTGCTTTTATTGATTGGTCTCAAGCATAAATGCGAAATAAACGATTTAGGAATTTCGAAGTAAAACCTAACTTTTTGTATTTAAATGTTTTGTAAGGTAGTGCATCAAAGTTTACCACCAGCATATCCAATTAAAATGTATATTTACTGTTCGGAGACAGTATAAAATGGAAAAAAGATGGGTGCTTACATCAGATTGTAATGATGATACAGTAGCAAAAGTAGCAGAACAACTAAACATAGACCGCTCATTGGCACAGATTCTAGTGCAGCGGAATATCTGTGATTTTGATCAGGCGAAAGATTTCTTCAGACCAGACCTTGATCATCTTCACGATCCTTTTTTAATGAAGGATATGGATGTTGCTATTGCCCGTATTGAAACAGCATTAACCAATCATGAAAAAATATTGATCTATGGCGATTATGATGTTGATGGGACCACTTCAGTTGCACTGGCTTTCAGTTTCTTTTCACAGCTCACTAAAAATATAGAATATTATATTCCAGACCGCTATCTGGAAGGTTATGGCATTTCTACAGCTGGAATTGACTATGCTAGCGAAAATGGATTCTCGTTAATTATAGCGTTAGATTGTGGTATAAAATCGACCGATAAAATTGATTATGCAAATAATCTAGGCGTTGATTTCATTATCTGCGATCACCATTTACCTGGAGATGAACTGCCTCAGGCCATTGCCGTTTTAGATCCTAAACGTTCAGATTGTGTATATCCTTTTAAAGAACTGGCCGGCTGCGGAATCGGTTTTAAACTGGCGCAGGCCTATGCACAAAAACACCAGCTTCCGAAAGAAAGCTATCTGCAATATTTAGATCTGGTGATGGTGAGCATCGCGGCCGATATTGTTCCTGTAGTAGGGGAGAACAGAATTTTAGCTTATTACGGGCTGAAAAAATTAAATAGTAATCCCTGCGAAGGCTTAAGGGCTTTGATGGAAGTTTCGGGCAAAACCGAAAATTATAGCATTACGGATGTGGTTTTCACATTAGGTCCACGGATTAATGCCGCTGGCAGGATAGACCACGCCAAACATGCTGTTGCCATGTTGCTCTGCCAGGTGGATAGTAACTCATTGGAGCAAAGCGAAATCATTAACCTTAAAAATACCGAACGTAAAACTTACGATCAGGACATTACCCGCGAAGCTTTGGCATTAATCGGCGAAAGTGAGATCCTCATCAACAGAAAAACGACCGTAGTATTTAACGAAAGTTGGCACAAAGGGGTAATCGGGATAGTGGCTTCGCGTTTAACGGAAAAATATTACCGTCCGACTATTGTACTTACAAAATCTAACGGTCAAGTGGCCGGTTCCTGCCGATCGGTGGTGGGCTTCGATTTATATGAGGCTTTAAGTGGATGTGCTCACTTACTGGATCAGTACGGTGGACATAAATTTGCTGCTGGTTTAACCATGCAGGAACATAATATTGATGCCTTTGCCGATAAATTTGAAGAAATTGTTTCTGCGAGCATTACAGAAGAACTGCTGACCCCAATGATCAGGATTGATGCCGAAATTGAACTGGCACAGATAGATGGCAAGTTTTACAGGGTTTTATCGCAGATGGGACCATTCGGGCCAGAAAATATGGCACCTATTTTTGTTACACATAACGTATACCTGGCACAACAGGCCATGGCAGTTGGCCAAAATCATTTAAAAATTAATATAAAACAACAAAATTCGCCTATTTTTGAGGGCATTGCATTCGGGTTGGCGGAATTTCAAAATCTTTTGCAACCAAAGGTGCCGTTTTCCGTTTGTTATACGTTAGAAGAAAACGTGTGGCGGGATAAGAAACGTTTGCAGTTAAATATTAAAGGAATAAAAGTTAATTAAATATTTCTAAGGTGTCATCCTGAGCCTGTCGAAGGACATTTAGACAAGGTCAACGTGAAAGCCGAAGAATATCAATAGATATATGATCTTAAAAGCCGAAAATCTGGTTAAAAAATATAAGCAACGTACCGTTGTAAACAACGTTTCCTTTAACGTAAGTCAAGGGGAAATTGTTGGGCTTTTAGGCCCCAACGGTGCGGGAAAAACAACTTCCTTTTACATGATCGTAGGTTTGATCAAACCAAATGAAGGTCGTATTTTCCTGGAAGAGGAAGACATTACCGAAGATCCGATGTACCGCAGGGCGCAAAAAGGAATCGGTTATTTAGCCCAGGAAGCATCTGTTTTTAGAAAACTTACCGTAGAAGATAATATTCTGGCCATTTTGGAAATGAGCAAATTGACTAAGGAAGAACAGCGCGATAAACTTGAAGAACTGATCAACGAGTTTAGTTTACATAAAGTGCGTAAAAACCGTGGCGATCTATTGTCAGGAGGTGAGCGCCGCCGTACCGAAATTGCCCGTGCTTTAGCCGCTAACCCTAATTTTATTTTACTAGATGAGCCTTTTGCAGGGGTAGATCCCATTGCGGTAGAGGAAATCCAAAGTATTGTGGCTAAACTGAAACATAAAAACATAGGCATCTTAATTACCGACCACAATGTACAGGAAACGCTGTCGATTACCGATAGGGCTTACCTGCTTTTTGAAGGTAAAATTTTAGAGCAGGGTGTCCCTGAAGTTTTGGCTGAAAACGAAATGGTGAGAAAGGTATATTTAGGCTCGAACTTCGTATTAAAACGGAAAAAATTTGATGTTTAAGCGTTCTATCGCCGATAAAAGTATTTGATTAACAAACAAATTTTCATTTTGGGTGTTGCCTAATCGCAATGTTAGAACTAAAGTTATAAAATTATTTACTGTGTATATAAATCTGTGCGTATCCCTGCGTGATCAATGGGCAAGTATGAAAATCTTTGGCAAAATGAGGCTCATTCACTTTAACATTTAAAGATGGCATTTGTAAATTCAATTTTTACCTGGTTAATGAAAAAGCGGATCCACCAAATCGAGCTTTTTATGAAATATCCCTATGACGTTCAGGAAGAATGGTTTCACACCTTGATCGATAGTGCCGAAAATACTGAATGGGGCAAGCAATACGATTACAAATCAATTTTAACCCCACAACAATATCAGGAACGCGTTCCCATTCAAAATTACGATACCTTAAAGCCTTATATCGAGCGCATGCTCAATGGCGAACAGAATATTCTTTGGCCATCTGATATCAAATGGTTTGCAAAATCATCGGGTACCACCAGCGACAGAAGCAAATTTATCCCGGTTTCTCAGGAATCTTTGGAAGAATGCCATTTTAAAGGTGGAAAAGATATGCTTTCCATCTATTGCAATAACCGTCCCGACAACCAGATGTTTACCGGAAAAGGTTTGGTTTTAGGTGGCAGCCATCAGGTTAACCAGTTAAACGAAGATTGTTTTTATGGTGATTTATCGGCTGTGCTGATTAAAAATCTTCCTATATGGGCAGAATATTACCGCACGCCCGATATGTCTATCGCTTTGATGGACAATTATGAAATCAAGATGGATAGAATGGCCGAAGCCACCATCAATGAAAACGTAACCAGCATTTCTGGCGTTCCAACCTGGACCATCGTACTGGCTAAAAAAGTGCTCGAACTTACCGGAAAGCAGAATTTACTGGAGGTTTGGCCGAATTTAGAATTATATATCCACGGTGCGGTAAACTTTGCACCCTACCGCGAACAGTTTAAACAGCTGATTCCTTCGGCCGACATGTATTATCTCGAAACCTATAATGCATCAGAAGGATTTTTCGGTATTCAGGATCAGGATAATTCGGAAGAAATGTTGCTGATGCTCGATTATGGTATTTTCTACGAATTTGTTCCAATGGAAAATATAGGAGATGAAAATCCTAAAGCATTAATGCTTGGCGAAGTAGAACTGCATAAAAACTACGCCATTGTGATTTCAACTAACGGTGGTTTATGGCGCTATATGATTGGAGATACCATTCAGTTTACTTCACTTTCTCCTTACCGCATTAAAATTACCGGACGGACCAAACATTTCATCAATGCTTTTGGTGAAGAGGTAATTATCGACAATGCAGAACAGGCCTTAACCAAAGCTTGCCAGGAAACCGGTGCCGAAATAAAAGATTATACCGCCGGACCTATCTATTTTAAAGGAGAAAAAGCAGGGGGGCACGAGTGGATCATCGAATTTGATAAACAGCCAAATGATTTTGAAAAGTTCATTGATATTATGGACAATACACTGCGTGAAGTGAACTCTGATTACGATGCCAAGCGCTTTAAGGATATGGCACTAGCCCGGCCTAAAGTACACAACGCTCCTGCAAATACTTTCTATAACTGGCTAAAAGCGAAGGATAAATTGGGTGGGCAACATAAGGTACCCCGTTTAGCCAATGAGCGAAAATATGTAGATGATATTTTGGAAATGATGAAATCATCTTAAATTAATATTGATTATATTTGTTTAGTTCACAACGAAAAGTATGGAAGCTACAGGTAAATTAACCAATGTTCAGCTAGAGCTATTAAAATTATTTCAATATAATTTATCCGATAATCAATTGAATGATATTAAAGAAATGTTGACCAAATATTTCGCAAAATCGGCATCGGATGAAATGGATAAACTTTGGGATGAGAAAAATTGGGACGAAAATACAATTGAATCTTGGAAGAATGAACATCTAAGAAAAAAATAACATTAATGAAAGTTGTACTAGATATTAATGTACTTCTTATCTCAATTCCTAAAAAATCAAAATATAGGCCGATTTTTGATGCTTTAATTAGTGGATATTTTCACTCCGTAATTAGTAACGACATTCTTTCAGAATACGTCGAAATTTTAGAACAAAAAACAAATTTTCTCGTAGCAAGTAACGCTGCAGAATTGTTGCTAAATCTTAAGAATGTAGAAAAAGTTGACATATATTTTGAATGGAAACTAATTTTATCCGATTTAGATGATAATAAGTATGTTGATGCTTATGTGTGTAGCAATGCTGATTATATTATAACAAATGACCATCACTTTAAAATCTTGAAGCAAATAGAATTTCCTAAAGTTAATGTGCTAACAATTGATGAATTTTTATCAGTAATTGAAGAATAACGCTACTCAATCATGAAAAACAATCTATTTCTTTTTTTTATTTTAGGATCATCAATATACCAATCGAAAGCACAGGTAAAGGAAAGCTACAAAGCACAGGTTGCGTATAAAATCGTAGAAACTTCTCCACGTTGCAAACAGCTTACCAAAGGCCTATATGAAAGGATTGTAAAAAACGGAGGCACATCTTATGGTATTATGCTCGAGAGTAGCCCTAACCCTAGAACCGATCCATCACAGGAATATTCAAAAAACTATAATTTTAACCTTCACGAAAGTTACTCGGATAGGATGCCTGTTATCGCCAGGTTTGTATTCGATCCCCAAAAACAGCAGCTTTACGAAGATGACGTGGTGAACGCACAATTGGTCGCCATTCCATTCAATAAAAAATTACTTCTGCTTTTTAATAAAAACAGATGAAAAGCATCAGCTATAAACAGATGGCTTGGCTATTGTTTTTTGCCTACTTTTTTATGCTCATGGTGCAGATTACTTTGCGTTACATTCCGCTGAGAAGTGAAGTATCCTTTTTGCAGATCAAGCAGACCGAAGTATCCGGAATAAAAGCCTACCTGCCCATATTTTATGTGCACGTGTACAGTGCCATTTTTGCATTACTGGCTGGTTTTACACAATTTAATGCCAGAATTTTAGCTAAATATCCTAAAATACACAAATGGTTGGGCTATTTGTATGTTAGCTTTGCGTTATTGTTAGCCTCGCCATCTGGTATTTTTATCGGTTGGTTTGCAAACGGTGGCTTAGTAGCAAAAACCTCATTTATAATTTTGGGTATTTTATGGTTCTGGTTTACCCTAAAAGCAACCTTATTGATCCTGAAAAGAAAAATAACTGCCCATAAAAAGTTCATGTACCGCAGTTTTGCTTTGGCAGCTTCGGCCATTACGTTAAGGCTGTGGAAAGTTATTTTAGTATATTTATTCCATCCGGCGCCGATGGATGTGTACCAGATTATTGCCTGGCTGGGCTGGATACCCAATTTCTTGCTTGCCGAATGGCTGATTAAAGAGAAAATCGTTTGACCTATAAAAACAGATATAATCCTATGAAAAAAATCTTATTACTCGCTCTGATCCCACTCTTAATGCTATCATGCAGAGACACGAAAAAGAAAGATACCGTAAAATCTACAGCAGTTGCTCAGCCAGAAATCCACAAAGAACTATACGGTTTTTGGGTTGGTGATTTTTACACAACCGATGAATCAGAGTACGAAGGAGATATGTCGGATGCCATTAAAAAACTGAATATCAACATTAAAAAAATTACGAAGGATACCGTAATTGCGCAGAGCGTAGTTTCTGGCAACAGCCGGCCACTACTGGGCAAGCTATCAGATGATGGAAGTAAAATCATTTTTATTTTAAATGAGCCCGGCACCGAAAAATACGACGGAAAATTTGAAATCACCCTGGTTGGCGATACCTTAATAGGAAAGTGGAACGCGTATAAAAAAGAACTTAAATGGCCCGAAAAAGAATTCAAATTGCTTAAAAAGAACTTCGAATATAATGCAGACCTGATGCTGCCGTCAGAATCGAGTTATGTAGACTGGAGTGACCACAAGATGGTAAAAAGAGTGGATACTTTAGAGGATGGCACAGTTGATTCCCTTGAGGCCAATCCTTTTTATAGAAGTGCATCCGATCAAATTTTTAAATTAAACGCCTCAACCACAGTACTAAAAGAAGAGGATGTAAAGAATTTGCGAAAACTCGATCTGCAGATTATCAAGAATACTATTTTTGCCAGACATGGTTACGCTTTTAAAAAGCAAACATTTAGAAATTTTTTCGATCCGGTAGAATGGTATGTTCCTGTAAAAAACAACGTTGATAATGATTTAACGGCTGTTGAAAATAAAAATATCAAGTTGTTAGACCGCTTTACCAAATATGCGGAAGACAATTACGATGCTTTTGGCCGTTAATTTGTAACGTATTAATTATGAAACTGAACAGGGATAAAATACTCGGATTTTTTAAGAAATCGCAAAGCAAAGCCTCGGTAATCTTAAGTGATAAGAACAAAGCCAGCAATACCATTAAAGATGCACTTGGCAAGGCAGTAACCAATAAAGGTGATTTAGAAGGGGTTTGGGCCAAACTGGTATTATTGTTTGCAGTATCTAAAGATTACGTGAACGGCGATTATACCGAAATCCCTAAAAGATCAATTATTGCCATTTTAGGAGGACTGATTTATTTCTTATCTCCTATTGATGTAATTCCTGATTTTGTACCTGTTTTAGGTTTCATTGATGATATCTATATCTTGAATCTGGTGTACAGGCAGGTACTTAAAGACCTGGAAAAATATAAGGACTGGAAAGATGCCCGGGGAAAAGTAATAGATATAAATGGCTCACCCGCATAAAAGTTTTTTAGAATGGTTAGGCGAGCATCTTTTCAGTTGTCCGTTTAAAACCCAGTTCGGGATCGATTGTCCGGGTTGTGGCTTACAGCGTTCGGTTTTAGCTCTTTTTAAAGGGGATCTGATCGCTTCTTTTAAATTTTATCCCGCAACAATTCCACTCCTTTTTGTGGTCTTGTTTACCATTGTTCACTTAAAAGTAGATTTTAAATTTGGGGCACAGCTCATTAAAATCGTTTTTGCAGGTGTTGCACTAATTATTTTAATCAATTACATTTACAAAATATATACTCACCAATTGATCTAAATACACCTATGTCAGAAGAACAGGAAAATCCTCAAGAAAATAAACCTATTGATCTTTCAAAGAATCAAAATTCCGAACCAGCCCCTTTTCAGCCACTTGATCAGGGACCTGCAACCCCACCACCTTTCCAACAACCGCCGCCATTTCAGCAACCACCACCGTTTGGCCAGTTTGGAGGAGGAGGTTTTGGTCATCAGAACTTACCAAATGCTACAGCTTCTCTTGTGCTGGGTATCTTAGCGATTCCAGCTTGTTGCTTCTATGGTATATTTGGTTTGATATTCGGCGTAATTGCATGGATACTTGGTGCTGGTGATATGAAAAAATATCAGCTTAATCCAGGTTTATATACCGAATCATCATATAAAAATGCAAAAGCAGGCAAGATCTGCGGAATGATTGCAACCATTTTAAGTGTATTATTTATCGTAATCGTTATATTAGTTATAGTTGGAGCCATTGCTAATCCTCAAATGTTTGACAACTTTATAAAAGGTGTGAAGTAGTGAATTAATTTTACCTTAAAAATATAAATCGAATGGTGCATGCCATTCGATTTTCTTATTTTTGTACTATTGATATTGTAAATAAAAACTAAGATAATGTATCCAGAATATTTAGTAGAACCAATGCGTAAGGAATTAACCAACGTTGGTTTTCAAGAATTAAAAAACGCAGCAGATGTAGATCAAGCTATTAAAGGCGAAGGTACGGTGTTGGTAGTTGTGAACTCAGTTTGCGGTTGTGCAGCAGCAAATGCACGTCCGGCAGCTCGTGCAGCAGCAGCACACGAAAAACACCCTGATAAACTGGTTACCGTTTTTGCAGGTATGGAAAAAGAAGCGGTAGATCAGGCTAGAAATTATATGATGCCTTTTCCTCCATCATCTCCGGCAATGGCTTTATTTAAAGATGGTAAATTGGTACACATGATCGAACGCCATCAGATTGAAGGCAGACCAGCACAAATGATTGCTGATAACCTGATCGGTGCTTTTGAACAATACTGCTAACGGTTGATTGCACAGATTGTAGGATTACACCGATAGGTAATTCTTAAAATTATATTGAAAAGGTGAATGGAAACATTCGCCTTTTTGCGTTTATTGTAATTTTTTGCCACGGAAACACAGAAACCACAGAATATTCTCCTTCGGTTTGTCATCCTGAGGTTAATTAAATTGTTTAAAATCAATATGAGTGACGTACAATTGTCTTCTCTTATCCTACGCGCGGTCGTGCCTCGACTCGCCGCCGCCGAAGGGCTCTTTCTTTTTGATGTCAAAAAGAAACAAAAAACACCTGCTTAAAATTTATTCATTTGTTGTTTATAACTTTCAGCTGCATTCATGAGGGCTTCGCCGTTTTCTTTAGAAGCCAGTGCGATGGCTTTGTCAGTGGAGACCGAAAAATTTGTTAGTCCGGATTTAAATGAAACGGGGATACGGTGCTGTGGCATAGCTGGATGGAAATGCGAAAGCAGTTAAAATACTGATTAGTAATTGTTTGTAAAATAACGTCAATGGTAGCGTAGTCGAAGGATCGTTTTCATAGCTGAAGTATTCCTTATTGCGTTCAGAATGATAGAGAAGTCCGAATCTGTGTAATCACCTAAAATTTCCTTAATCTGTGCTTTTAAAAATCCTTATTTAGCAATTTCTCCAATTCTCCGAAAGAAACATTCATTCTTACCCTTCCTTGTTTGGCATAAGATATTTCTCCGGTTTCTTCTGATATAATTACCGCAACGGCATCAGTCGTTTCCGAAACACCGATACCTGCACGGTGCCTTAATCCAAATTGCGAGGGTAACTGATCGTTATCTGTTAAAGGCAAAATACAGCTGGCACTTTTGATTCTGTTTTCAGAGATCACCACGGCGCCATCATGCAGTGGACTATTTTTCTGAAAGATACTTTCTAGCAAACGTTTCGATATTTTGGAATCAACAAGTTCGCAGCTATTGGCAAAAAACTGTTCGTCATAGAATTTAACGAATACGATTAACGCTCCTGTACGCGTTTTCTTCATGCTTTTACAGGCGTCGATAATTGGTTTTATCCGGGATAAATTATTCCTTTCAATTTCTTTACGACCAAATAAGTAACCCCACCAGGCTTTATTCTTTTGTAGAAAAGCATTTTTCCCAATCAGTAAAAGGAAGCGCCTGATCTCCGGGTGAAAAATTACGATCAATGCAATAATCCCCACACTCATAAACTTGTCTATAATTGCAGTCAATAATTCCATGTGTAAGGCTTTTACTATCCAGTAAAAAACTGTAATGATAAACATCCCAACAAGCAGGTTAACGGCTAGTGTATTGCGGATTAGGGTATAAACGTAATAAATTAATAAGGCCACCAGAATGATATCAACGATATCAGTTGGCGATACTTTAAGGAAGTCAAAATCAAAACCTTTCATTAGTGGCAAGATAGCAAAACGGATTTCAGTTTACAAGTAAGATAGGTTAACTGTTGAACTAGTTAATCGGTTAATTGTAAATAGAATATTATAGATGTATAAAAGACGCTAACCGCTATGCGCAAACCGCTTAACCCAACCTCTCTACCAACCGCACACACTCTACCGCTTCCTTCACATCATGTACCCTTAAAATACCTGCGCCTTTTTGCAATGCAATAGTATTGAGTATGGAAGTGCCGTTCAGGGCCTCTGCTGCCGAAGTACCAAGCGCTTTATAAATCATTCCCTTACGTGAAAAACCCACTAAAATAGGCAGCTTGAATATTTTAAAGGCCTCCATCTGGTTAAGCAGTTCGTAATTATGTTCAATCGTTTTTCCAAAACCAAAACCTGGGTCAATAACAATATCGTGAACATGAAGGGCCTTTAGCGTGGCAATTTTTTTTGCCAGGTAATCAATAACCTCTAAAAGCACATTATTGTAAACCGGATTTTGTTGCATATTTTGTGGGGTACCCTGCATGTGCATCATCATGTAGGGTACCTGCAGCTTAGCTATTGTATCGAACATCTGCTCGTCCATATCGCCAGCTGCAATGTCGTTAATAATGTGCGCACCGGCTGAAATGGTTTCCTGAGCAACTTTTGCCCTGAAGGTATCGATAGAAATAACCGCTTCAGGAAATGCTTTTACCAAACTTTCTACCACAGGCACCAAACGATCAATCTCTTCATTGGTAGTGATATCCTTTGCGCCTGGTCTGGATGAGTATCCCCCAATATCAATAAATGTAGCACCTTCATTAAGAAACCGGGCTGCTTTGATTAAAGCTTCGTCTATTGATTTTGTGCGGCTATTGTCGTAAAAAGAATCGGGAGTTATATTTAAAATGCCCATTACTTTTGGACTGGTTAAATCGATAAGTTTACCCTTAATATTTAAGCTTTGTTTGGGCTCAAAAAAGTTTTTTTCTGCCATAATAAACCCTTTCGGGGATTTGGGTTTCGCTTTAAAAATGTATCTTTAGCTTTTGTTTTTTCAGCACAAAAATACACTAAAAACTAAATAATTATTGACTTTGGAACAAACAAATACCTCTACCGAGTTCGATGAAGTGATTGCAGTTTGCAGATCATTATTTTTAAAAAAGACTAAAGATTACGGCACTGCATGGCGGATTTTAAGGCCGAGTTCGATAACCGATCA
>Ga0157371_10000502_pt1 | contig 47289 bp, 47 predicted proteins | sample C45metaG_FD_113462 | JGI IMG/M metagenome (GOLD analysis project Ga0157371, IMG submission 113462) | Corn rhizosphere microbial communities from Kellogg Biological Station, Michigan, USA - C4-5 metaG | ecosystem: Host-associated > Plants > Roots > Rhizosphere > Soil | place: USA: Michigan... | reverse complement strand
TTTTACCTCTGTAATCTATCTGGATTTAATATCATTATTCGTAAATATTGAATTATGAAAACGCATTAAGCACCTTTTTCAAGTTAATTAAGTGACATATCGTTTTCTTATAGATTAGAGAAAGGCTGTATGAATGACCGATTACATTAGAAATATTGTTAATAACCAGACTGTAAACCCACCAATGACGCTGATTCGTGGTGCAACCATCTTAAGCATGGATGAGAATGTAGGCAACATTGAACACGGCGATATTCTTATCACTGGATCTACAATTACCGCCGTCGGTCAGGATCTGGATGCACAAAATGCTCACATCATAGACGCAAAAAACATGATTGTAATGCCAGGAATGGTTGATTCTCATCGTCACTCATGGGAAGGGCAACTACGCCGCATCAATCCTAATGCCACATGTTTGGATGACTACAGCAACGCTACACACTTCTCTTTTGCCAAATACTATCGTCCTGTCGATATCTATGTTGGTAACCTGCTGACAGCTCTGGGAGCTATTGATGCGGGCATAACAACAATCATCGATAATTCTCATAACAGCCGTACCGCTGCACATTCGGACGCTGCTGTAGAGGCCTTATTTGACTCTGGTATTCGTGCCATCCATGCCTCTGGTGCACCTGTATCAGGAGAATGGGATAGAGCACACTGGCCTGGAAACTGGCAGCGCCTTCAAGAAAAGTATTTTACAAACACCCCTGACAGTCTTGTTTCTCTTGGTGTTATGGCCCAACTGGAACCAGAATTATGGGCTGAGGCCCGTAGACTGGGGCTACCAATCGTGACTGAGTTCTTTGGAGCTGAAATGGCTTCTGAACTTGAATCATTGCATCAACAAGGTCTTCTTGGCCCTGATAATATTTTCAATCACTGTACGGCGTTACCTGATGAAGGATGGAGGATCCTGCGTGAAGCTGGGGTTCGGGTGAATGTATGCCCGCGCTCCGATGCACACTATGGTATCGAAGATGGTATGTTTGCCATTGAGGCTGCTCAACGCCATGGTATCAACCCTGGTCTAAGCGTGGATAATGAAACGTCTTATAGTACCGATATGTTTATGGAAATGCGCGTTGCATTTTATCTACAGCGGGTGATGGGTATGCATAAGCAACAGAACTGTTGTGATTCCTCGCATTCGCTAACAACGCTTCCAGCAGCAAAGCTCCTTAAAGCAGCTACCGTCGATGGTGCTAATTGTGCTGGACTGCAGGATAAAGTTGGTAGCCTAACACCAGGCAAACAGGCAGACTTGATCCTAATCAATGCTGGTGACATCAACCTTTACCCATCTGGGAATGCCTTTGGCACGGTTGTACATGCCACAGAACGCAGCAACATTGATACCGTTATGATCGGCGGACGTATCGTCAAGCAGAACGGTAAAGTTCTAGGTGTCGATAGCAAGCTCCTTCATGCAGCGATTGATGAATCGCGTCAGCATCTGTTTGCTGCCGCTGGGTATGAACCTGACATTTTTGCAGAAAAGTTCCTCCCATTGGAGCAGACAAACTAAAGGGTATGAAACGTATGAATATGATTTATTACGTAATTGCTTTTGCCGCAGGTCTCGGTATCACCTTGCAAACAACCCTAAATAGCCAACTGGCCCGAGGACTTGGAGGTGATTCGGTAACTGCAGCGTTATTTTCCTTCTCTGCTGGGGCTTTCAGCCTTGGAATTTACTCACTGCTGCGTGGTGGATTATTCACCTCGCTTGCAGCCATTCCTTCTCAACCTCTGTGGAGTCTAGCAGGTGGACTGATCGGTGCATGCGCTCTATTCAGCTATGTAGTACTCGCACCGAAAATCGGTTTTTCGGCCTTACTGGGACTCGCAATTGTTGGACAATTACTTTCATCACAGATGATTGACCATTTTGGTCTGCTGGGCGCCGTAAGAAGACCAGTTTCATTAATCAAACTGGGAGGAATGCTGGTCATGTTGGCTGGTTTAGTTGTCATGCTTTTCGGTGATCGACTGTCTGAGCGCTTCCTTCACTAACAAAATAAAATGCTAAGCGCCGATCATTACGGACGTTTGCCTCAGTGCAGACGCCCGTAATCATTTGTTTAAGCGCAATGCTTATTTTTATCTCTGGAGAAATAACATGTTTTCAGTTGCAGCAGATGTGAGAAATTTGCTGGGAGAGTGTCCCCTGTGGTGTGAAAGAACACGCAGAATATACTGGACAGATATTGAGGGTAGTGAATTGCTTGCATTAGAAGAAGGCAATGATATCGTAATGAGATGGTCTCTGCCTGAAAGACTAGGATCATTTGCCCTTACCGAAAATGCTAATGTACTGTTAATGGGAATGGCATCTGGACTCAGGTTTTATGATCTCAGCACCTGTAGTTTTACCTCCATAGTGGTATCACCGGGTAGAGTAGGTACCCGTATAGGAGATGGTCGATGCGATCGCTCTGGTAATTTTGTCTTTGGAACCATGGATGACGGTTATCCAGTTAAGGCTATCGGTAAATTTCACAGGCTGAATGCAGCGACACTGACAATAGAGACGCTTCCCCTGCCTGAAGTCGCTATACCGAATAGCATCTGCTTCAGTCCAGATGGAAGCACAATGTATTACTGTGACTCGATGCAAGGTCGTATTTTCTGCTGTGATTATCCTTCTCTAAAAAATCAACGTACATTTGTCGAAATAGAAGGTAAAGGTGCACCTGATGGCTCATGCGTGGATGCAAGGGGTTATTTATGGAATGCTGAATGGGGAGGAAATCGTATTGTACGTTATAACCCAGACGGAATAACAGACTGCATTATACCCTCTCCTAGTATTCAGAGCACTTGCCCGACACTAGCAGGTGAGGAATTCACTATGCTTTATTGCACTACTGCCAGTGTTGGTATCTCTGCACTATCAAAGTATGATGGAGCATTGTTAAGAGCAGAATCAAAAGTATTCGCTGGTTTACCAGAAAACCGTTTCGCTACTGCAGTAATTTAATTCGTTCACTACTCAGAAAGACGAATATATTTGCCGAATAAACTTTTGAGGAGCTAGATTCACCACCCTAGCTCTTTTTTATTTGGTATCAGAACAGCAATAATGGATCTAACGTATATGCTCTGGTTTATAGTTCCAAGCTTATTTCTGGTGATGTGAGTAGAGAACTTAATACAATATTTGGCCTAATCTTTTCCTGGGCCATGATTAAATTTGGTTCCTTTCCCGATAGCATAAAACTGGCCACCAGCCACGTAATGTATTGTTCGTAATTCATCAGGTGCTTCATCAAAAATCCAGTGGCCATTACGGAAAACACGGTCATCACTCCATGCGCCAACAATTTCTCCCATAAAAAGATTGTGTTGCTTCTCATAGTCAACATTTGATATTACCTTACACACTAACCAGCCAGCGCACCCTTCCACTAAAGGTATATCAAATCCTTCCTGATAAAATGTCGCTATTTTATTATTCTTTTCATGATTATCTTTATAACTATGTTCGCCAGCGTATAGAACTGTTTCCATTTGACTTACAACAGGAATTTGAACGGCAAATAATCCACTTTTTTCAATTAACTCACGGGTGTATGCCTGAGGCCCTATAAAAGCCATCACTTTATTACTTCCAACAAGGCCAACCCAAGCTGCAGCCATGACATTCCATTTACTATTGTGTTTCGCGGAAATCATAGTAGTAGGCCCAACCTGTAATAAACGATAGGCCTTTCTCAACTCAACAGTCTGTACCGACATTTGATTTTCTCCTATCCATAAAAATGTGTGTGCCGTTCATGAACGGCACACACAATCTTACTTTTGTATCCAAAAGACTTTATCAAATAATAATCATGCTAATACAGCTTTATAACTTTCAGCCTGTACCGCAATTTCTTGATCGGTAATAGTTACACTTCCACCAGTAATAAAAGGCTTAATATATTGCATACCTAAATATTGAGCGATGGTTTCAAAAGACAGTAAGTATTCTCCTACAGTATGTCCAGCAGCACCATCAGGTTGATAAGCCGATTCTGGACCACCGAGTGAAACAGCTAGCATAAGTTTTTTATTGAGTAACGCCTGCTTTTCGCCACCATGTGACCAGCCGAATGTTAAAACGTCATCAAGCCATTGTTTAAGTAATGGTGGAGTGCTGTACCACTGCATTGGGAACTGAAGTACGATACGATCAGTACTTTCGAGTTCTGCTTGTTCAGCGGTTACATCAATTTTACCTTCAGGATATAAGTCATAAAGATAACGTACATTAACATTTGACAAAGATTCAACATTTTTAGCTAATGCTGAATTTATACGAGATTGATTAATATTAGGGTGAACAACTATTAAAGTAGTTTTCATTTCGGCCTCTATTTTATTTAAAAGAATGTTTCGTCAATATCAAGTTTAGATAATGCTTCATTGATATCGCTTAATTCATTTGGATTAAGTTGAATGTTGGTGGCTTGGAAGTTTTCTTCCAGACGATGTAATTTTGTCGTGCCAGGGATAGGTACAATATATGGCTTCTGAGCCAGTTCCCATGCAAGAACAACCTGCGCTGATGTAACATTTTTTCTTTCAGCAATTTCAGCAATTAAATCTAGAAGTGCTTGGTTATTTTCAACAACTTCTGGTTTAAAACGACCCATCATGCCTCTGTAATCGCCTTCCCCATATTGAGTATTTTTGGTTACCTGACCACTCAAAAATCCATTACCCAGCGGACTGTAAGCCATAAAACCAATTTCTAGTTCATCGCAAACTTCAAACAGATCCTGTTCAGGTTTACGCCACATCATTGAATATTGATCTTCAATAGCTGTAACTGGACACACAGTATGAGCACGCCTTATATAGGAGGCTGATGCATTTGATAACCCCCAGTATTTTATTTTCCCTTCGGATATCAAATCCTTCATTAAGCCCGCCACCACTTCTGGCTCGACGTTAGGATCAATACGATGTTGATAAAATAGGTCAATATGATCAGTCTGCAATCGTTTCAGAGAACCCTCTAATTGTTCTCTAACAGAGTCTGGATGACTGTCTAATACTGGAATTAACTGTCCATTAATATTTTCCATTCCAGTCACGCCAAATTTAGTAGCAATGACGACGTTATCCCTGTGTTTTTTAAGTGCAATACCTAACAACTCTTCGTTTTCAAAGCCATAAATAGGGGCTGTATCGAAAAGGCTGCAGCCCAGTTCAATAGCCTTGTCTATGAGCTTAGTCCTTTCATTTATTTCAACTGAATAGCCATAACCATGGTCCATACCCATGCAACCCAGTCCCATTTCAGATACTCGAAGGCCCTGACTACCTAGGCTTCTCATTTTCATGATCAATTCTTACCCTTCTTTAATCATTACTGATTTTGACGAGTTAAGTATACGACTGGATTTATTGCTAAAAAATTGCTAAATTAGCAAATTAGAATTGCTAAAAACACAACTATCATGAACAAGCTTGAGGCGCTTAAATTTTTTGTCACGGCTGCTGAAACACTTAATTTTCGGGAAACAGCGGTCAAGCTTGCAATTTCTCCCTCTGTAGTTACACGTACCATTTCTGAGCTCGAAAATCAGCTCGGTGAACCACTATTTAAGCGAAATACTAGATCAATTTTACTTACAAGTTTTGGAGAGCTTTTTTTACCCAGAGCTAAGCGTCTTCTGGAAGACTCAGAAACATTATTTCAGACGCCTAAAGATAATAATGATATGAAAGGGATTGTGAGAATTACGCTGTTTCGTTTTCCCGGCCATGAACAGGTTTTATATAAGTTGTTGACAGCCCTTCATCCTTATCCTGAGCTGTTTATAGATTGGCGATTAGATATGTTGAAACTAGATACAGTTCAACATCGTATTGATATCGGTATTCGTATCGAACGTGAACCTAATCCAAATTTTATAATAAAACCCATTGCTATGGTAAAGCATGCCCTACTAGCTTCACCCGATTTAGTTGAAAAATTAGGTGCACCGATAGACTTTGAAGATCTGCGTCAACGCTATCCTTTCAGTGGCTTGCTTAATCCAGAAACTGGTAAGGTTTTTGAATTTATGCTTGATGGGGTGAATACTTTCATTCCTCGCCATTTAGAATTCTTTACTACCGATTCTCAGGCTGAAATTCAGGCGGCATTAGCGGGTAAGGCTGTGATCCAGTCCAGCAATTTAGCTTGTAAGGAATACCTTAAGAATGGAAGATTAGTAGAAGTTCTGCCCGAATTGAAACTTGAGACTTGGCAACTTTATCTTTATCGTCCCTACCAAACACTTATACCTAAGCGTATAAAAAAAACCTTTGATATTCTTGAAGATATTTTACTCGAACATTTTAAATAAAACCTTATTAGAATAAAAATAACATTTCCTTTAAAGATCATCAATTAGCCCCACCAGTACTTTATAAATGCTGTATCTTTCACACTTATGAGTACTGGTCACCATTTGAATCACCCTATTGGCTAAAAATAAAATAAAGGGAACGAATCATTATTGGGAAATCCTCATCTGAAAAATGAGATTTCCACCATTTCTAAGTTTGAAAATCCACTCTAAAATTTTTAAAACTAAAAATTATAGCTTTACAACAACTCTGCCTCTTATTTTTCCATCTAAAATTTCATTTGAAAAATTTAAAGCATCGCTTAGCTGAATCTCTGTCGTTACTGTTTCCAATTTCGTTTTATCTAATTCTAAGGTTTGCAATCACACAATTCAAAATTCTGGTTTAATCACTGTGTGGGCCTATACACCAGGGCAAGACAATGAGCAATCCACACGGATGTGTCACCCTATATCTGGTTATCCAACAGATATAAAGAAAATGAAACCAGAAGAAAACGCTATCTGTTATTTACACGACTGGAAACCATAAAAACTCTTTACGTAACTTCATGTTCACATGGAGTCACAACATAAATCTCGGAATAACATTTGTTCGAATGGCATAAGCTAAAAGAAATTCTACGGAATGATGCTCTTTTAATTAACAATGTTTTTTCGCAATTAAGTCCTTAGTACAAGAGAGCCCCAAATAGGTGCTCTATTGATAGGATTCATGATTTAAAATAAATGATGTCATACTTAATGATCCCATTGTATTAGATGCATTAAACAACGCCATTTGATCTTTTTCCTCTTGTAGCGCCAAACTATACAACATCGGATAGTAATGATCAGGTGTAGGTATTGCTAATTGCATCGCCTGCCCTTGTTTATCCCAGTCAATCAAAGCATTATGATTATGATTCAACCAATAACTTTGTACTTTTTTATCAGCTTCTATAGCCCAATCATAGCCATAATGCGGGTCATCCATTTTATCCCAAGCAATTTTTCGTAAGTTATGCACAATATTGCCACTAGAAACAATCAACACACCTTTTCTCCGAAGTACTGCTAACTCTTTTCCTAAAGCATAGTGATAGCTTGCATCTTTTGAATAATCTATGCTGAGTTGCACAATAGGGATATTGGCTTCAGGGAACATGTGAACAAAAACACTCCATGTACCGTGATCTAACCCCCACTGATGATCCTCTTGGACTTGTGTCATATTAATTGCAGCTATACTTGCCTCAACCAAAGCTTTATTCCCCGAAGCAGGATACTGCATTTGAAATAACTGATCAGGAAATCCACCAAAATCGTGAATTGTCGGTGGTAACTCCATTGCAGTAACGGCAGTTGAACCTTGAGTCAACCAATGTGCTGAAATACACAAAATCGCTGTAGGCTGAGCGACTTCTCGACCTACTTTATTCCATGCTTGTGTGAATTCATTATCTTGAATCGCATTCATTGGGGAACCATGACCAACAAAGATCACAGGCATAACAGGCGTATTGGGTAATGCTTTACTCCACGCTGATAAATCTTTCAAATTTTTCATATTTCACCTATTAATAAAAAAATCCGATTTCAATTAACTATTTATGCAATGATTTCTTTACTTCAGGAATAATCTTAGTTCCATATATTTCAATGGAACGCATCATGTCTAAATGACTTCGTGCAGCACCTGTATCTAAATGTGCTGCAAAGCGCGATAAACCGAATGTTTCAATGATCTCTAAGATTTTATCTTGGGTGGACGAAACATCACCAACTACTAAATGGCCTTGCTTTGAGCGCCCTTGAGCATAGCGTTGTGGTGTGTATCTTGGCCAACCACGACCTTTACCAATACGATCAATTTGAGCTGCATAGTTTGGATAATGTATTTGCATTAAATCTTTTTCATCATCAACAAAAAATGAATGCATGTGTACACCCATTTGGAATGCACTCATATCGTGACCATATGCTTGATAGCTTTGTCGATAATAATCAAATAACGGCTTATATTCTTTATAGTTACCCCCAATGATCGCAAACATTACAGGTAAACCTAATTTAGCTGCACGGTCAATAGATTCTGGTGTTCCACCTACAGCAATCCAAACAGGTAATTGATCTTGTTGCGGTCTTGGGAAAATAGATTGCTGTTTTAAGCTTGGGCGAAATTTTCCATTCCAAGTTATCGGATTTTGTTGATTCAGCTTAATCAATAAATCTAATTTTTCTTCAAATAATTCGTTGTAATTTTCTAATTCATACCCAAACAATGGAAAAGATTCAATAAATGAACCGCGACCTGCCATGACTTCTATTCGGCCATCAGAAAGTTGGTCAATCATTGAAAAATCTTGGAATAATTTAACAGGATCACTTGAACTAAGTACAGAAACTGCACTACCTAAAATAATATTTTTAGTTTGTATACTTGCCGCAGCCAAAATAATTTCAGGTGCAGATACTGCATAATCATCACGATGATGTTCACCTAAACCAAAATAATCTAGACCGACTTCATCCATCAATTTGATTTCTTCGATCATTTCTTTAAGGCGCTCTTTAGGTGCCTGCATTTTTTGCTCTTCTACGCTGAATCGTAAATCGCCAAACATGGTAATCCCGAACTGCATACAAAGATTCCTTACATAGATATCATCAGCCTAGTATGTTCTTTTTAAATAGATACGTAAGCACAAATAAACATACGTAGCGTTGCAAAAATTACACTTAACAAATATCTATAGAAAAAAATTCTCATGACTAACAACTTTTAGCAGCATGAACTTTACTAAAAATAAAATGCATCTTTCTATTTTTATGATTACTAGCATTAATGCAAATCGATTTATTCGTCAATATATAAACTATTTTACTCCCACCTCAATCCGAGGATTATCAAAACCTCGTAACATCAGTTGAACGTATATGCCTCCTGATTTAAATCTACTACTTTGTATTGTCTTCAACCTGCTTAATTAAAAAGTAACTAAACTGTTTTTATTATTCAGCAAAAGCGAATAATCTAAGACTATAAAGATGGTACTGGGATAAAGGTATGAGATTGGATCGTATTCAGGCAATGCAGATTTTTGTTCGGGTGGCAGAAGCTGAAAGCTTTATCCACGCAGCAGAAGCACTTTCCCTACCTGCCTCAACAGTCACTAGCACAGTTAAAAATCTTGAAAAGTATTTACAAGTCCGTCTATTAAACAGGACAACGAGACGGGTTAGCCTGACTCCAGAAGGTGCAGAATATCTCATCCAGTGCAGAGATATACTCGACCTAATTGAACATACTGAGTCCAACCTAACTAAGGCCATCAAACAGCCGCAGGGTCGATTACGAGTTGATATGCCCGCAGGTATTGCTCATTCGGTGATCATGCCAAATCTGAAAGATTTTCAGCACCGTTATCCAGATATTTACCTCATGATAGGCGTCAGTGATAGACAAGTAGATCTTATTAAGGAGGGTGTAGATTGTGTGATCCGCATGGGAAATTTAGAAAACTCCACGCTGGTTGCCCGCCCTCTTGGTGAGTTCCGCTGGGTAACATGTGCTTCAGCAGCATATTTAAAAGAAAATGGAATTCCAAAAACTCCCTATGATTTAGAACATCACCGTGCTGTTCATTATTTTTCAGGGAACAATAGACACGTAGGTGAAATGCGCTTTGTACATAATGGAGAGAAAAAAACTGTACAAATGAGTGGGACTACCGCTGTTAATGAAACTGAGCTTTATATAAAAATGTGCCTTGAAGGATACGGAATCGCTCAACTTGCTGAAAGACTTGTGGAAGAACACTTAAAAGAAAAAAGACTAATTGCTGTATTACAAGACTGGTGCCCACCGCCTGTTGCTGTGACTTTACTTTATCCGCATCAGCGTTTTCTTTCACCTGCAATACGTGTATTTTCAGAGTGGATGGCCGAAATTATTAACAGTAAATGATCTGATTTATTTTCAGTAATTTCTTCTGTTTTCTTAAAATAATGACGTTTAGATGCAGAATTGCTCCCCAGCTTATAAAGCTAGAGAGCAGAACTAATTAGTAGGTTTATTACTAATAGAAATTAAATTGACTTGTTGTTATTTAAGATAAGATTTGTATTGATCCAAGAAGATACATCAGTAACTGGAATAGCATGCTTATGGTTAAACGTACGCCCTTTATCCCATGCGACCCCGCGCCCTTGAGCAAAAACTGCACGATATTTATTCATCATATCGTTTGGATCACGTTCTAATTTATCCATCAAATACTGCTCACTCCATTCTAAGCGTCTAAAGGGACGGCCAAGTGCAGCTTGCAGTTTGTCAGCAACATCACTGTAAGTAACCGTATCACCAGCGATATACACGATTTCATTACATATACGTGGTTTGAAGAAAACAATTTCGGCAGTTAACATCCCGATATCATCAGGCGTTGTAAGCGTCATCGTGTTGTCAAGACTCCCCAAAGCGTGAACAGTATCGTTTTGCAAGTCAACGACACCAAAGTCTGGTTCAAACAGATAACTCATGAATATACCAGTCGAAATGATAACCCACTCTGTCTCATGCTGACTGCGTAATAATTCACGTACATCTATCTGTGCATCGAAAATGTCTTGAGGACTACCACGACCGATCTCATCAAAATCAGCCCCAAACTGCCATGGGAAATATCTTGGGATTCTTGCCTGTAAAGCAGCTCGCGCCAACTTTATTGGTGTATCGATTCCTGCTGCATAGCCCGCACAACCGATTACCGTATCATATTGAGCAAATATTTCTGCCAACTCATCAATAGAACTGTTAATAAGATCTCCTTCAATGATCTCAATTCCGAGATTTCTAATCTCAGTGATAAGTTTTCGCTTGTCTGGTTCGTTGGACTTAATGGCACTTGCACGCAGTAAAACGCTGATTTTAGCATCATCCTCATCCCTTGCACGGAGCGCAAGGCTGCGTAATACAGGAAGGCCCAGCTCACCAGCACCGAGTACAAGAATATTTTTAGAGGTAATATTAGTATCTGTTTTCTTCATAAACAGGCCTATAAAAAAATGAATTGTTGTACTCTAGCAATTCAAGAATGAGCATAAAAGAAGGTACATGCGTGATACTGTTGGGAGCTAAATGAATGGATCGAGATGAAATACTCCAATATTCACAGACCGTTTGTAATGGATTGAGAGAAGATGATGATGGATTACGACGAGAGGTACTAGTGCATGCAGGAAGTCGTTGGTCTCTTGGTGTTATCAACACGCTGGGCGTTTATGGCAAACTGCGCCATGCTGAAATCGGCAGACGCATGCATGGAGTTACCCAGCGTATGTTGACAAGGACTTTACGGCAACTTGAACGTGATGGCTTAGTACTCCGACATGATTACGCAGAAATGCCCCCCAGAGTCGAGTACGAATTGTCTGACACAGGCATGGAGCTACTCGTTCGTATGATCCCGCTCTGGACCTGGATTGTAGAAAATGCAGATCGTTTTCGTGAAGCTAGGCAGAATTTCGATAAATTACATGAGGACTTACACTCATAGCTTCTCCTTTTTCGGAATGGATGGCAGAGCTAAGATTCATTGCCCTGCTACCAACATCAACCCACCAATAAGTGATATATGTTCTAATGCAATATAAAATTCAGCGGTTTGCTTAGGTTGATTAAATTTTCAGAAAGCATGGCCAAACGGAATAATTAAAAGATTGAAAATAATTAAACCACTAGCACCAACCCATCCATAGCCCAGAGGATTAAAAATAACCAAGGCTGACTCAATAAGATGATAAAGTATTGTAACTACTGAAAATAACTTAGGATTTGGACGTTTAACTTCGATCATTTCTTTTTCAATTTCATTAAAGTTGAAAAGCCCGTAAGTACCGATCATCCAAAAGAAAAAAGTCGCGGCCCTAGTCGTCCCAAAGACAAGTCAAAAGAAATCGTAATTCTTACAGCAGCTCGAAAATTATTTCTCGAAATTGGTTTAGACGTTACAACTGATGCAATTGCATTAGACGCAGGAGTAGCGAAATCGACAATCTATTCTTATTTTTCAGATAAAGAGTGCTTGTTAGAAGGTGTCATTCGATTAGAGTCTTACCTCACTATAAGTGATGAACAATTTGAAAAAAGCTTCGGTTTGCCTTTGTATGACGTTCTTAAATCCTTTGGATTGAGATATGTTAAGTTTATCAATAATAGAGAAATTTTAAGGTGGGGTCGCCCTATTGCATCTGCTGTAATCACCCCACCCAAAACTTATCTGAACGTTTTTTATAGCAAGACCTGGTCGTATACAATAAATGCTGATCGCACTATTAATCCAAGCGATAGCTAAAGGTGAGCTTAAACGATGCGAACCTCAAGTTGCAGCTGACAATTTAACTGCATTATGGCTAGGCTTCACAAATCTAGAAGTAAAATTAGGAGTTAGACCTGCACTATCAGCGCAAGAAATCGAAAAATAGAGTAGAAGAGAGCATTAATTTATGGCTTTTTATGCCAATAAAAATCAGATCAACTAATTATCAATAAAGAATTTTTGACTTCTGTTTTCTAGTGAAGAAAAATATTTTGTAGGTGATTGCCCCAGTGCTTTTTTGAACATTGTGATAAAAGCATTCACTGAATCATAGCCAAGATTCCCAGCAACATTCTGAACGGAATTCCCTTCAGCTAACTGAGCTAATGCAATCATTAAATGAAGCTGTTGCCTCCATTTTCCAAAACTTAGTCCCGTAGATTTTTCTATTAGTCTTGCTAGCGATCTCTCACTTATTGCAAGTTGATTTGACCATTGTTTCAAAGTTATTCGATTGCTTGGATCAGAAATAAGTGTATCTACCATATATTTTATTTTCGGATGATCTGAAATCGGTAAATGTAACTCTTGAATTGAGGCTTTTGAGAGTTGCTCTAAGAGTACTGTGACAATACGTGCAGTTGGCCCATCAGACGGATATGATGGCTCTTGTTCGGCCAAATAAAGGATTAACTCTCGTACCAATGGTGTAATAGCAACAGTACAACATTCATCAGGCATTAAAGCTGCATCTGGATCAATGAATAAAAAATATGTTTGAGCATTTTCAGTAGCACGGCAGCTATGTAATATCCCACTGGGTATCCATACAGCGTGTTGAGGAGGGACTAACCATAATGCATTAGCTACTTCGCATGTAACAGCACCTTGTAAAGACAAAATTAATTGGCCCTTTCTGTGATTATGTTGTTTTGGCTCAATGGGCTTTAGCCGCGGAGCTAATTGTAAGGCAATCGCTGTTTGCTCAAAGACATCTGAATCGAAATCTTCATTAGAGCTTACCATTATCTTAATTTTTGGCATATTTTAGATATATCTTGTCTAAACATTTGTATTATGCCAAAAATATATCTCATAGAATGCCTTTCTTTGCATTTCCTTTTTAATTTATGAGTAGTCTGAAACAATCACTTAACCCTAAAGCTATCTTCCTTATTCTGGGTATCCTTCTTATTGCATTAAACCTGCGATTGCCTTTTACGGGTATTGCTCCTGTATTACCTTGGATTCAAAAAGAATTTAATTTAAGTACAACTGCAATAGGTTTTCTTACCTCTTTACCACTCATTGCCTTTGCCATATTTTCACCGGTAAGTGCGTCTATAGCTAAAAAATTTGGTATTGAACGTACTCTATTTGCCGCACTCATGACGATAGCATTTGGAATTCTTATCCGCTCAGGACAAAGTGCATGGATGACTTTCTCTGGAACATTACTAATCGGTATTGGGATCGCACTAGGTAATGTTTTATTACCGGGCTTAATCAAACGAAATTTCTATTCACGTGCTGCATCGTTAACAGGTGCTTACTCTATTACGATGGGTGCAGGTGGAGCAATCGCATCAGCTACTGTTATTCCACTTACAGCAGCTTGGGGGTGGCATATTGCTTTGTCCATATTTGTTCTGGCACCTGTTCTAGCACTTTTGGTGTGGATTCCTCAATTAAAGAATCATGAAACGATTAATGTATCTAAAAACAATACTCACTCGAGTAGAGCCGTATGGAAATCTTCTCTTGCTTGGCAGGTCACTCTTTTTATGGGTTTAAATGCGATGCCTTTTTACATCGCTGTAGGTTGGTTACCAACAATTCTAATAAACAAAGGATTATCAGCAGCTGAAGCAGGTTCAATGCATGGTTCTCTTCAATTAGCCACAGCAATTCCCGGTTTGATTTTAGCAGCAACATTACGTCGTATGAATGATCAACGCCTAGCTGCAGTTGTGGTCAGTTTATTATCAGCTATAGCATTTGCCGGTTTTGCATTTGCTCCAAAATTTGCATTATTTTGGTCTCTAATACTTGGTTTTGGCTGTGGTGCTAGCATGATGTTAGGTCTAACTTTTATCGTATTACGAACCAACACGACTGAAGATGCAGCAGTACTTTCCGGCATGTCTCAATGTATTGGATATTTAATGGCAGCATCAGGGCCATTAATATTTGGTAAGCTTTTTGATTTATTTAGTGACTGGACAGTACCTTTACTCATGACTTCAATAATCGCAGTATTGGGAGCTTTTAGTGGAATCATGGCTGGAAGAAACAAACATATTGAGCACAAGAGCAAGTTAAATTAGGAGGCGAATCAAAATTAAAGAGGCCGATGCCTCTTTATTTCTATCAAACTAAGAATGAATCATGGAGAATTCTTGCCCAGAAGTACCTTTAACCAAATGATGACGACTATATAACAAGTAATAAAGAATAAATCCGACATAAGTGAGCGTAGCTAATAACGTGACTTATGGGCTAACCATTCGACATCCATCTACAGCAGCAAGAATCAAGAAATACAGGGAACTAACACTTTTTAAAATACTCTCTAGGAGTTACACCAAAAGCTTTTTTGAATGCATGGCTAAAATGTGAAAAGTCAGTAAAACCATAATCTAAAGCTACTTCAGAAATACTAGCCACCCGACCACTTTTCAGTGCATCACGACTTGCTATTAAACGTTCAGACCAAATCACTGACATTACCGTCTTTTGATGTCTTGCAAATGCCCTACTCAATGTGCGTGTTGATACACAATGTGCCTGTGCAATCTTTTCTAGGTTAAGTCCTGGATTTTGTAAATTTCTCAAAATAAAACTCATCGCTTTACTATATAAATCCCGCTCTATATTTACTTTAGCAATATCCTGTACTTCTAAGCTTAATACCAATAACTCTAAAGCTGATTTAGCAAAGCGTTCAGCAAAATCCATGTTAGTAAAATCAAATTTATCATCTACTGATTGACGAAGCATTTCACGCAGTGGAACAATTCCCGGCCGCGTTTCATCTAAAACTTGAGCAGTTAAATGTTCAATGTTAGGCACACGATTGATTAATAAATGACGAGGAATTCGGATTAGGTGATTTTTGTTCCCTGCTAAATTGAACTGAAAGGTTTGTGCAGCATCGTATAGCATGAGGCTATTATTTTGGTATTGGGTTGCCCTACCACCTTGGGCTATTTGTCCACAGCCATCTTCCATAAAGCCAAGCCATAAGTCGTCATTTGGCCCAAACCGTAGATGCTTTTCGGTGCGTTCCCAAAAGTGCATAGTGGATGAAACAGTGCATATATCTATCAAACCAAGCTGACGTACACTTAATTCACCATTAAAAATTTTTTCATCTTCAGGCTTACTTTGAGCTGGAATACAGTGCCGAAGAACAACATCATTCCAATATTCGAAACGTTCGGATGCACTTATATCTTGAGTTGAATAATGAATCGGATTTAATGACTGATAATGATTCATGGCAATTTAATCCCTTATACGACTATGCAAGATGTCAAAAAATATGGTCTTGCTTTCATCAAGCAACTTTCATACCACTACTCTTCTGTTATCTCTGTGCCTAGTTAAAGCCTTTTCCATAAGACTCATCTGTTCTATTTATCTACTTATACTTTTATATGCCGATCGAGCAATCCTGCATCATCAACAGCTCACTATAAATTAAACGATATATTTTTTTTGATCAAATTAAAACCTGTCTTTTTTAAACAAGAGATTGTCCATTCTGACCAAGTTTCATTTTATGCCTTGCGTAATATCAATATAACAACGGTGCTCCAGAACACACATAACCGTTAAAGCAATACAAATTTTGCGATAGAAATCACTGCAACTAGAGATGTAGGAGAAAGAAAATGGAATCAGCAATCGACAAACATCTAAAATGCCCTCGCACACTTAGCCGCCGAATTCATGATGAATATGAACCACCATTTGCCATGTGGGTAGCACGTGCTGATGAAGGTCTCCAGCAAGTTGTAATGGCTTATTTGGGTATACAGTTTAAACCTGATCAGAAAGCTGCTGCTATAAAAGCGATGCAGCATATTGTGAAAAGTTTTGGTTTGGAAAATGGGCCATTAAACCATGATATAACGCATCATACTGATAATCAGAACTATGAAAATTATATTGTGGTGGGTTACTGGCGTGACCCCGCTGCCTACTGTCAATGGGCACGTTTAGCTGAGGTCAATGACTGGTGGGGTTCAGACGATCGACTAAATGATGGTATCGGTTATTTTCGTGAAATTGTTTCACCGCGGGCTGAACAATTTGAAACTTTATATGCATTTAAAGAAGATTTGCCGGGTGTGGGCGCAGTCATGGATCGTATCAGTGATGATATTCAAGAACATGGATATTGGGGATCAGCACGAGAACGCTTTCCGATTTCACAGACAGATCGCATGTTAGCCAATGGTGAATTACAGATACTTTCAGGTGACCCTAAAAAAGGTGGACGTGTAGTCGTACAGGGCCATGACAATATTACGTTAATTCGTTCTGGTCAGGACTGGGTCAATGCAGATGAACAAGAAAGAGCATTATATTTTAATGAAATGCTTCCCTCATTGCAGGATGGCATGGATTTCCTTCGCGATGAAGGCCAATCTGTAGGCTGCTATAGCAACCGTTTTGTTCGAAATGTTGATCTTGACGGTAACTTACTTGATATCGCTTACGATATAGGCTACTGGCGTTCATTAGATAAACTAGAACGTTGGGCAGAATCACATCCAACACATCTCAGAATCTTTACCACTTTTTTCAAAGTTGTTACTGGCTTACAGAACTTGCGACTTTATCATGAAGTTTCAGTCAGTGATGCCAAACATCAAATATTTGAATACATCAATTGCCATCCTCAAACAGGCATGATGCGCGATGCACAAACGACCTAAATAACCCTCAAAATTATTTTATTTCGCAAGAACACAGGCACAGTCTGACTGTGCTCATGGTGGGCTATTGCCTAAAGGAATTACAAATGAATTCAAAGTATTATAAATATTACATGATGTTAATAGCCCTACTGGCCGCATACGCCGAAACACATGGGGCTGAAGTTATGCCAGGTGACTATGAGCAAGCTCCAGGCGGACTAACTCTCGGCGCAATCTATTATCAGCATGCCACGACCGATGCACTTTATAGCAATGGTTCAACTACAGCAAAAGATATGAAAGTCGAATCAAACATAGGAATCGCAAGGATGATCCATGTATTCGAACTCAGTGATCGCGTCACAATTGAACCACAATTCTTATTACCCTTTGGCCGCGTTGAAGGCAAAGACAATGCCAGCGTACTGGGTAGCACCTCTGGTATAGGAGATCTTATTTTAACTGCGCCTGTCCGCTACCGTCTAAATGATGCTAAAGATGTTCTTGCAGGAACGCTTTATATTAATGCTCCGACCGGAGATTACGACAATGATAAAGCATTAAATTTGGGGAGTAATCGCTGGAAATTTGATTTACAGGGTGCATATGTCAAACATTTCACACCAAACTGGGCATTAGATCTGATTGGTGATGTAGTGTTTTACACCAATAACGATAATTACGGGACAAATTCTGACACTCTTAAACAAGATACTTCATTTGAAACACAAGTCATGGGACGTTATATGCCAAATGCCACAACTTCGGTGGGATTAGGTATCGGCCATAATTGGGGCGGTGAAACCAAAATTAATAATGTTTCACAGGATAACTCCACCGAAACCACCAATATTCGCTTGGCTATTAGCAAATTTATTACGCCTAAAGACCAATTCGTAGTGCAACTAGGGCGTGATCTTTCAGTAGAAAATGGTCTCAAAGAAGATTTTCGTTTGAACTTACGCTACTTACGCATTTTTTAAAAGTTAGACCCTATCAGGATAACTGCTCATGTTGTCCTTTTCGAACAAATGTCTGGCGCTTTAAATCAAGTTTTCAAGAAAAGAACAGACTAATTTAAAGAATATCTTCAGTCAGAATAACAAGTGACGGGTAAAAAATTATGGCAATTCAAAGACCAACTATCGACGATTTAAAACAGATTGCAAGCAACCTGCACATGCAGTTGACTGACTTAGAAGCCGAGGAATATCTAAGCATTATGCAGGCTAATTTTGATGCTTATGATTTGATTGATGAACAGGCAGATGAAATTCCAGAAGTTCATTACCCACGTACTGAACCTTATCGACCAGATATTACCGAAAATCATCTAAATGCATGGTATTACAAAACTGAAGTCAAAGGTGCCCCAACCGGGAAACTCTCAGGGAAAACTGTTGCTCTGAAAGATAATGTATCACTTGCTCAAGTTCCAATGATGAATGGCTCATCGACATTAGAAGGTTTCATCCCAGATTATGATGCCACTGTAGTGACTCGCATGCTTGATGAAGGCGCTACGATTTTAGGTAAGGCTACCTGTGAACATTTCTGTCTATCAGGTGGTAGTCATACGTCAGACCCTGCCCCAGTACATAATCCATATCGTCACGGTTATTGTGCAGGTGGTTCATCATCTGGGAGTGCTGCACTTGTTTCAAACGGCGATGTTGATTTAGCAATTGCCTGCGACCAAGGCGGCTCGATCCGTATCCCAGCTGCTTTTTGCGGTGTCTATGGTATGAAACCAACCCACGGATTGGTTCCTTATAGCGGGATTATGCCTATTGAAAATACTATTGATCATGCAGGGCCAATAAGTCGTTCAGTTCAAGAAAATGCACTACTACTTGAAGTCATCGCAGGGATAGATGGGCTAGACCCGCGTCAATATGGTGTTCATGTTGAAAGCTATACAAGTTATTTAAATCGCAGTGTGAAAGGTTTAAAAATTGGTGTTGTTAAGGAAGGCTTTGCTCTACCCAACATGGATCAACGAGTGGCAGAAAAAGTCCGCCAAGCCGCAGCCGAGTTTGAAAAATTAGGTGCCATTGTTGAAGAAATCTCTTTGCCTGAACATCAATTGGCAGGTGCATTATGGACACCGATAGGCTGCGAAGGTCTGACTGCACAAATGATGCATGGAAATGGTATGGGCTTCAATTGGTCAGGCTTATACGATGTCAAACTACTCGATAAACACAAAGACTGGCGTCAAAAAGCCGATCAGCTTTCTCCAACCTTAAAAGTCTGCATGTTTGTGGGCGAATATGGCATTCGAAACTATTCAGGTCGTTACTACGCTAAAGCACAAAATATTGTAAGACGTGCCCGTGCAGGTTATGACCAAAAATTGGCTCAATACGATCTTCTATTAATGCCAACCTTGCCCATTGTTGCCCAACCTCTGCCTGACTCAGACAGTTCATTAACGGAATACATTACCCGTGCCTTTGAAATGATTGGAAATACAGCCCCACAAGATATTACAGGCCATCCAGCGATGAGTGTGCCATGTGGGCTAGTAGATGATTTACCAGTTGGCATGATGCTGATCGGACGTCACTTTGACGAAGGTACGATCTATCAAGCAGCAGCAGCTTTTGAAGCAGCCGTTGACTGGAAAACTTTTTAAGTTAAACAAAACCCAAAACGTTCAATCAATCAAACCATTTCTTCATGAATATGGTTCGTTGAAACTCATCTCTACCAAGGAGTATTACACGTGAGTACATCTGTTTCTAAAACATCAAACTCCACCCCAGGCGAGAGAGCATGGGCATTACACAAAGTCCTTAGCAATAAAGGACTAATACCTGAAGGATTTATCGAAGGTTTAACTGACCTGCTTGCTAACAAGTTTGATCCAACTAACGGCGCTCGTGTTGTTGCGAAAGCTTGGACTGACCCAGCCTATCGTGAGCTGTTATTACGTGATGGTACGGCAGCATGTGAAATGTTTGGTTATACCGGCCCCCAGGGTGAATATATTGTTGCCCTTGAAGATACACCAACAATCAAAAATGTGATTGTTTGCAGCCTTTGTTCTTGCACGAATTGGCCCGTTTTAGGCTTGCCGCCAGAATGGTACAAGAGCTTTGAATTTCGAGCACGATTAGTACGTGAAGGTCGCACTGTACTAAAAGAACTGGGTACAGAACTACCTGAAGATATCAAAATTAAAGTATGGGATACCTCTGCCGAAACACGCTATCTGGTATTACCAATGCGCCCCGAAGGAACTCAACATATGACTGAAGAAGAACTTCAACAGCTCATTACCAAGGACGTACTTATTGGTGTTGCATTGCCCAAATTACCTTAGTTTTTAATCACACTTTTTAGCAACGATATAGTGGAGTAAACATAATGGATGGTTTTCATGATTTAGGTGGTAAGCAAGGTTTTGGCGCAATTGATCACCAAATTAACAGTAAGAGCTATAAACCTGTATTTAAAAAAGACTGGGAACACCTTGCCTATACATTAATGTTTTTAGGCGCAGGACATCTCAATAAATTTAATATTGATCAGATTCGTCATGCAGTTGAGCGTATTGGATTACGACAACATGTTGGGACTGAATATTACGAGCGTTATGTGATTGCAACAGCCACTTTGCTTACAGAGACTGGTGTAATTACGCAAGAAGAACTCGATGAAGCTTTAGGATCTCATTTCCAACTCGCTACCCCAAATCATTCAAATGGCCGCGAAGCAATTTCAGGACGCCCACCATTTGAGGTTGGCGACTTGGTTACAGTCCGTGATGAATCGATTTCCGGCCATATTCGTGTACCTGCCTATGTAAGAGGAAAAACAGGTGTTGTCCTTCACCGCACCACGGAAAAATGGCCATTCCCAGATGCTGCGGGCCACGGTCATGCCGATGCATTACCCCAACCCACTTATCATGTTGAATTTTCAACACAGGAATTATGGGGAGAGGCAGGTCTTGAAGGTTCTGTAGTCGTTGATTTATTTGAGAGCTATTTAGATAAAGCTCAGACCTCTTAACCTGATTTTCTATATTAACTATCACGAACTATGAGGTCATGCATGACAGCAATATCATTAAAATCAGAATTTGAACTTAATTCGTCTCGTATTCCTGTGACTGTTTTATCTGGCTTTTTAGGTTCAGGTAAAACGACCCTACTCAACTATATTCTGAATCATCAGCAGAATATGAAAGTAGCAGTAATCGTCAATGATATGAGTGAAATTAATATTGATGTTGAAGATGTGCGCCGTCATGTAGATCTCAGTCGTGGTACTGATCAATTAATTGAAATGAGTAACGGATGTATCTGCTGCACCTTAAGGGCTGATTTACTCGAACAAATTAGTACAATCGCGCAGAAGTCACAGTTTGATTATATTTTAATAGAATCTACAGGTATTTCAGAACCCATGCCTGTTGCTGAAACATTTGCTTTTCTTGATCAAAATGGCTTTAGCTTAAGTGAGCTTGCCCGTTTAGATACTTTGGTCACGGTAGTAAATGGCGAAAACTTTGTTCAAATGATTCAATCCACTGACAAAGTTGAAACGGCTCATCAAGAAGAAGAGTCAATATCGACAACACGCCCTCTATCGGATCTCCTGATCGAACAAGTTGAATACGCTAATGTTATTTTAGTTAGTCGTGTTGATGTGATTGGACAAGAACAATACTTTCAATTGCAATCACTGCTCAATGAACTGAACCCCGCAGCAGAAATTTTACCCATGTCCTTTGGTGAAATTGATTTGGAAAAAGTTCTAAATACTCACAAATTTAATTTGCCTGATTTAGTGAAATCCCCAGGATGGATGAAACAGATGGATCCGAATGAAGAGATTCATTCGGAATCTGAAAATTATGGTATTTCTTCTTGGGTATATAGTGAGCGTCTACCCTTTCATCCTCAGCGTTTTCAGAACTTTTTACAACAAGCGTGGAATAACGGTGCTTTATTACGTTGTAAAGGATATATCTGGTTTGCAAATCGTTATCAAGATATTGCGATGCTGGTGCAAACAGGAAATCAATTTGCATGGGAATATGTAGGAAAATGGTGGAATTTCATTCATCAGGCTGACTGGCCTCAAGATATTTATCGTCGTAATAGTATTTTTGAAAAATGGGATGAACGTACAGGCGACTGTCGACAAGAAATTGTTTTTATTGGACAAGGCGTTAATTGGGAGCAACTTCAGCAACAACTCAACGATTGTTTATTAACAATGGAAGAAATTAAGGATGGGCCTGATGTTTGGTCAGATTATTGAGGGTTCTGAATCGATCAAATCCTAAATATCTAAAAGCTTTGTTATCATCTTTTAAATAGTATCTTTTCCAAAAGAGATAGAAAGTATGGATTCTCATAAATGGTATTAATTTAATGATTTTGATGAAAAAAAAAGTCCGATAAATTGCTATTAATATTAAACAGCTTATAGTAAAAGACCTGCTTTTTAAGCAGGCCTTTTACTATATTTCAGGATTTAAGCTATTTATTTAATTTTATATAGTTTTCACTTGATATGATCCGAATGTATTTTTATCCGAAGACATCTCATAGTGCATCATGCATTTAAATGTTTTCACTTTCGACTTGAGAAGATTAAAACACAAAACAGAAAAGTTTAGTGATACCAATAATTTAAAGGGGGCATTATTAAAATTAAATAAGCTAAAATTGAATTTATTTTTCAGATGCATCGTAATGAATCAACTTATTCTAAACAAGTAAATTGAATAGCCAACTGCATGGTTAAGACACCATTGTTAATGCCTGTTCTAATCCTCTTTGTTTAATTGTCGCTCCCATTCCAAACCACGCTGAATTCAAACGATGATCTCGACTCATTGCACGGCGTTCATGATCTACAAATTCTGTAATACTACAAAGCAAACCATAAGCCGTATCTTTAGCAGAACTTAACTCTGCTCCTCGTCCATGCCCATTGAACATTTCCATAACTTTCGACATAGCTCGGCCATTTGGTTCAGATTTGGAGTTTGATTTTTTGTCCATAGATGCAGCTTTAAGATAATACTGAATAATACTTTCATCCTGTTCGGCAATGCTCAGATTAGTGTTATTAAACACCGCATCAAAATATGCAGCAGCCTCCTGTTGAGTCACTTTTCGTTGACTTAATTGTTTCATCTCATACATATGCTCATCCCAAGTTTTAATAGAAATACCCAATTGCTGTTTGATTTTCTCTGCATCGAACTTGGTACTGTGAGGCACTTTTACAACACCCTCGCCACTAGTCTGACCTCGTATTGCGATGCTTAAAGTGTTATTACACACCACACGTACACTGGTGAATTGTGCTGTGGTGGCTAACGTTCCATCACATGCTGTTGCTAACAGAATGTAGCCATTACTGACATCCTTACTTTTTAATGCTGCCGATTGTCCTGTTCTTGCTAATGCCCAGAACTTACGACCACCTTTAAGTACACCTGCCGTTTCCAGTTCAAAACCTGATTGTTCGGTCAGGTCTTTATAGAAGTTTAATATCTCCATTGGTTGTACTTCTTGGTAACGCTGACTTACCACCGATAATGGTGCATGCGTATCTGAACGATAAAGCACTCGCTGCTCTTCATAAGGCATGATGATACTTTGCCCCCGTTCATTCTTTGCCATAAAACTGACATTGGATGATTCAATCCGCCAGTCCATTCCTGCATGTTGTGCCCATACTTCTATCGGCTGATTCTGAGGGAGTTGGTTACCCAGACCATGCCAAGGGGTTTGACCAACGAATGCCATAGTTTCTATTTGATGTGCCATGATTAATTTCCTTTAAGTGATTTAAATAATTTGAATGCTGTAAAAGATAAGAATTATGCGAAGCCTGATTTCTGAATTTCAAAATGTTCCAGACATTGCTCACACTGGTAATGCAAGGTCACCATGTTGTCCTGATGCTGGACATAGAGCAGAAACATGCCACCAATCACCAAACCAACAAAGCCACCCAATAAAGGATGAACAGGACTGCGCTTAGATAAGTGCATACAGGCTGCTGCCAGAGACATCGGTGAGAATGATGAAAGCTTTGCAAATACGCCCGAAGTGGGCTCAGTCTGGCGGAGTAATGTGATGTGTAATGAGTGACAATAAGGACACTTGTGCATGTATTCCTCCTAAAAAAAGGCATAAAAAAAGAGCCTGCGAAATCGCAGGCTCTTTATGTCTGGATAAGATTTTCTTATTTAATGAGCACGCTGTTTATTTTTACAGTCAGCAACTGCTTGTGGAATAGAACGTAAACTCGGGTGACAAGGATCACTTCGCCCAGGGATATAAATACCTCCAAACTTTCGAGGTTTTACTCCAATAAATCGTACAAAAGTTCGATGACTACTATATGGAATCCTTGCCTCGCTCATTGCATTATGGACAGTCGCATTACTTAATGCCAAAACCTGTTCACACTCATTGAACATAGATATTTTAAAGGTTCTTTGGACTCCACTTTTTAAAACGCCACGATACGTACAGTTCACCTGCCCAGAATAACCTTGTTGTTGAATTAAATAGGCGGGCACTTCATGTGACTGTAAATCCAATGCATAAGTTGAAATGCTTATAGCTGCAACGCCCATACCCAGAAATAGTTTTTTCATTTGATCATCCTCTATTTCTTAAGGGTTTAGTTGCAGGCAAGATCAACGCTATCAATTTCTTTCTTGGTTTTAATGTCATATACAGTTTGAGTTAATAAACATTCACCTGTATTGGTATAAGCACTATCAAAGAAAGCCATCACCTTTTTATTGTTTTCACCGTATTCCATAACTTGCCAGCCTGACCAGTCATGCGGGATTGAAGTCACCTTATTCGGATCAGTCGTTGCAAACCAGTTTTCAAGGTTCTTCTCAGAAGTCGCTTCAACTATATTTTCCCATTCTTTCGGCAGTTTGCTCATTTCAAACAAGCCACAGGTTACTTTGGCAGAACCCAAACATTTATCACTATTCATATCTGAGCTATAAAGTCCGCTACCAAGATATTCACCTTTAGGATTTCCCTCTGATTTTTGAGTAGAGTCTGCTTCTTTTTCCTGAATGTCTAATACCGACTCACTGGTCGCCTGAATAACGGGTTCGGAGGCAGCAACAGGTTCAGAAACAGATGCCGTAACTGTTGTTTCTGATTTAGGTTTAAGTAACTTGTCATAGCCGACCCATCCTGCAAGTACTACAACAAGTGCAGATAAAACGCCAATAATAAAAGTCTGGGTATGAGTATTCTTAGGTTGTGTTGTCATCATGCTTTCCCCTTTCGGTTTCATGAAATGGCTTTAAGAATGAGAGCAATTCGTCAGCTCTCTCATTGAGGTAATATGTATTTAAAATTTCTTTATTTATGTTTTTCCCGATTGAAATCAGCTTGATCAAAAGCAGGAACTTCAACTTTGTCAGCAATGCTTGTCACTGCTGTATCATCATGACTCATTGCAGGACGACGGATATCTTCAAGCATGTGTTCAGTTTGTTGGTCCTGAGCACGGTCATAGGCATAAAACAAGGCAAACGACAGGATAAAAATCACTACATAAGCTGCATACCATCTCCAGCGCCGTTTCAACCGTTGTGTATTGATCTTCATCGGTTACACTCCTAGATAGGCTTTTAATACAGTTCTAGCCTGATTGAATTGCTGGGCTTGTTGCTCAATGAGTTGTCGTACTGATTCGGGTAGGCTTTGGTATTTATCCGGATGGAAATCTGCCATCTTTTGTCGATAAGCGGCTTGCAGGGTTTGCTCACTCAATAGTTCGGGTTGAATCTCAAGAAGTTGGCATGCCTGTCGTTGCTCCTTAGTCAAATCAGGAGCTGTTTTCTTATTTTGTTCTTCCGCTAAACATTGATAGATAATTTTGACGAGGTCTGGAAAGACTGCCCTAGAAACATTGGATACTCGGCATAAATGAGTCATGAACAAATCAGCCTGATTCTGCTCAACTTGTCCGAGTGCCATGGCATAGACCAGTTGCTCAATCATCTCCCTACGAAAGTTATAAGCAAGCTTGTCCTTCATATCTGCCAGACGATGTAACAAGTCCTCATAATCAAAGCACATTTGTTCATTCAGTAGTTTTTCGACATACTGATGCACAGCTTTATCATTCAACTTGGTAAAATGATCGAATACAGCTTCTTTTGATCGGGTATTCCATTGCCCTGCACTATAGGTAATGAAGTAGGCAAATAGATCAATCATGATCTGCATCTCGGCATCAATATTTACAATCGTTTGCTTGGTTTCTTGTTTGCCCTGACAGAGTTCATTTAAGAAGGAGACCAGAGTGCGAACCATACCTTTATCAAGTTGGGTAAAGTTCAGTTCATCCTGACCATTGATCAGAATGGAACTAGTGAGTATTCCAATATCCGCCTCTACCCGTTGCATATGTTCAAACAAATAGGCTTGTTCATCCTCAAAGCTGGCTTTATAAAATATCCCTTTTGCCGTGAGACACATCCCGACCTTGGCGCTGCCAAACACAGTGTCATCAATCAGCATCAATACATCGTTGGGATTGACACCATGAGGAAGATAAGTCATAGCCCCTTGCAGCTTCTTATTAGGGATAACGGGTGAAAAATAGATATTGTCGCTACTTCGTAATAAGGGCACCCACTGACTTTGCTGGATTCGATCCGATATGCTCATCATCATGCCCCTAAAAGAACCAGCGTATAAATATAAAAGGCCAGACCAAAGCACGACCCAGTAAATAAGCACCGGAGTAATGACCCGGATATTCCCAAATGCAATACAGCCAGTAGCCAATGACAATCGTAAAATAAAATGTAAAAAATGGATGTTTCATGATCAACATTCCTAAATTGAGTTGCATAACCCCTTCCCGTTGCTTATAGGCAACAGGAAATGAGTAATTCAATAATTTGCTTAAAGCTTTAAATATCTGGTGTTAGAGTTTGTCCACGCATTGTTGACCTGACTGATACATCACACGGTCTAGGTCATTTGGGAAATAGCTCATACGTTCAATCTGGCGCATAACCTTGCGACCATAGTGTTCTTCGACCTGGTCATAGACGCAGGAACAATAGCTACGACTGCCCCCCATGTTGTAACAGCCCTGCTTCACGCCCTTTTCAAATTGGGAAGAACAACCATTTAGGATCAAGAAACTGACACCCACCACACCCATCAAAATTTTATTCTTCATCGTTTTATCCAGTGACTTGATCATGGAGGTTTGGCTTTTTTAGGCAATAGAAAGCCCTGCCACGGTGTAGCTCACATGACATATTTATAAGTAAAATTTTTAGACGAAAAAAGCTAAAGCTTGAGAAATCAGACGTTCATCAAACTCGATTAAAACTAATCAGGGTGTATAAAAAGAATATGCATAGCCAACTCCTTTATATTGGGAGTTCTGCCAAAGCATTAGAGAATTATGGTGGCAGAACGAGAAAGGGTTGACAGACTGGTAGGACTCCAGCACACCATAGGTGTCCTCTCCCGTCCTACCGCAACGGGAGGGAACGAGAGGTACACATAAAACTATCCCTCAGAAAGGAATAAGTCTGATGCGGTCCTATGTGGTCTGTCAAAACCACCTGGCAATGTAGGCCAGATTGAAAAGGATAATCTGCAATATTTAAGGTGTCAATGATCTATCGACTAAGTAGTGGAGAGATTGTTATTGTTTTTCATTAGATTAAGTTATTAAACTTGCCATTCCGTAAATTTAAGGATGATTCAGTGTTTCGGTTAAAGTGTATTGGTGGTCCACTGTATGGACAAGAATATTCTCATGCACAGGACGAGTTTATTTTTAAAGACAAACAGACAGGAAAGCAGACGCGTTATCGAAAGCAGGCTTTAGACTTCACCCCACCCCAAGAGTTTTTTGTAGCAGAGTCAATTTCTACAACTATAGCCTACAATCTTGCATTGCAATTAATAAAAAGGCCTTATTAAACTTAGAAAAAAAATTATATATTCAAACCTTAGTCATATCTTATATTGACCCTACTTTAAGAATATGCCATGTTTCTAAAATCATTAATTTTTTTAGGTAAAAACATGCCAATCCCAATGAACCCTCATGAACAAGCAGACTTTGATCAATTCGAAGAAGATAGAGAAGAACAAATTGAGCAAATCATGATCGAAAAAGAATGCTCAAAAGAGGAGGCTGAGGCAATATGGGAAAAAGAATATGCTGAAGCAAAATCACAAGATGACTAGAAGAAATCTTAATATAAGCCTATCTATTTAGCCTTATTTCAATAAGCGTTAAGGGACATTTAATGTCCCCCAACAGACTCTTAAATTATTAAGATATATGTAGTTATCATTAGCATGATCATCCAATCAGTGTATTTAGTTATCCTGATGAACCATAATGACATCCTACTAAACATATTGAAATACTGAACTTCATCTACAAGTCGAGATGCTATAACTTGAGTAGTTTTACAGGAAGTAAATTTAATTAAAAATATTGTTAAATAATTATAAAAATCGTAACGTTATGGTTTTATGAAGAATATACATTTATGTTAATAAATACTTGTTACATGTGTAATGCTCCTGCTACAACTTCAGAGCATGTTCCTCCAAAGTGTCTTTTCCCTGAAAAAAAGGATATCGCTCTTGATGATCAACAATCAGATTTTAGAAAACAATTAATTACAGTTCCGTCATGTGATAATCATAATGGGAAAAAATCAAAAGATGATGAGTATTTATTTTGTCTGTTAGCAATATCAATTTTGTCTGGTCCTAAAGGTCAGCAACAGGCAAGGACGAAAGTGCAAAGGATATTAGACTCTAACAAATCTTTAAAAGAAGAGTTTCTTAAAAATTCACAGCAAGTGTATGTACAAGATAATCAAAGTAAAGACATAACAGAGACCCTAGCTTTAACGATTCAAAAGGAAAGAATCGATTCATCATTAGACTCATGTGCTAGAGCTTTATATTTTAAAGAATTCAAGGAAAAATTTTTGGGTGATATACAAATAGTTTCTCTTTTCCTTTGCGATCTCGATCCAAAATTCAATCAAATTGTAGAAAGTTTATCTCAAAATACAAATAAGTTACTTTCTGAAGTTCAGCCTAAAGGAGAAAATCCAGAGATCTTTACTTATAAATTTTTCACAGAAGAAGGAATGGGCAGAGTTATTTTAGAAATGAATTTCTACGAAGAATCACGAGCAATTGCAATTTTCAAATCGTAATTGAATAAAAAGTCGATCACAAGCAATAGACTTTAATAGAAATTTTTTAAATTTCTTGTATTTTAAATATTGGCCTAGAGTAGCATCAAGGCAATAATGAATCAGAATTTATGCACTTTGTTGATGCCCTCAAAAAATCAGTTCTCTTTTGTTAATGTCATTGATGCTGGGGTAAGAAATTCACATATGCCTAAAGTACACACCAATGAAACTATGATTCAGAAATGGGATGACCTAAAGCGATCTTACACTTTAACAAAAGAGCAAATTTTATATATTTGGGCACGATAAAAGATTCATTGAGTAAAGCCCACCCTCTTAAATGACAAAAGCGCCGTTTGGGCGCTTTCATATATAAGTGCAAATTGTGTCTTAAGTGATTTTAGTATCGCCTGTCATTGGCAATAATTACTCACAGTTAAATCCTGTTCCAACAAGATCCTTTTTCAAATTTGTAACGAGAGTTCTTTGTTCGTGCTGTTGTCCACTAAGATAATTTTTATCTAGAGCTTCCGCCCCATCAACAGATTTATATAGCTCTTTTGATTCCTCTAAATTGTCTTTAATAAACGTGGTGAGGTTTAGTTTTGCTTGGGCAGCTCTACATAAATTATTTTTAGCTTCTAAATCCTGAGTAGCCGGTTTTACATGACCAGTTGTACCATCAAACGAATATACACTTGCCATTGCTGATTCCAAAGCTTCAGACAACCGATCATATTCTTTAAGATATTTTTCACTAGGTTCAGCTAAGCAAGTGAATGAAATTAGAGTTATAGATATAAATGCTATTGTTTTCATATTGTATAAATTCTGATGTTTTAAAAAATATAACATAAGAATTCAATTACTGAGTCCAATTTCTAGATATACATTTCCCAATCAAGTAAAATTTCATATCATGTAAAGAAGGAAAAATAAATGATTACTAGAGGCTATTTTATCGGCCAAATCATTGATGAATTGACTGCCATATCTCATCAAGTCAAAGCTAGAGCAGGACTCCAACTATACGACATAAATCGTTATTTAGAAGACTTCTTTAAAGATATTCTAAACATTATCCTTGATCTAAAACTTATCAATCTTAATGATGAAAGATCCAATAATCCTGGTCTTGATTTAGGTGATAAAGAAAGAGGAATAGCATTTCAAGTTACTTCTACTAAGACTAGAGAGAAAGTTAATAATACTTTAGAGAAAGCAGCATCACAGAAAGATCTATTTCCAACAATCTATATATTAATTCTTCAGGAGAAACAGAACCAATACACCTTAAAGGAGGAATTAACAAAACCTTTTAACTTTAATGAAAAAGAACATATTTGGGATATTGATAATATTTTAAAAGAAGTAATGTCACTACCAATAGAGCGCCTTCAGAATCTTTATGACTTAGTCAGTAAAGAGGTTGCTCGAGTAAAAATTGAACTCGAAATTCCAGATGAAAATGGAAATTATCAAACTAATATCAATTCTTACATTGAGCAAATACCGAGAGAACAATTTAAAGGAATAACTAATTATTACGGCTTTCTAAACAAAGAATCACAATATGAGAAAACCTTGAAAGAGGTTGATGAAGACTTTAAAAAATTTATAAAAACTCTAAAAAAGCTTCCGCGAATCACCAGACAGTTTTATACCTTTATATTGGAGCGTGGGGAATGGGATGAAACAAATCGATTTATAAATTTTGACTATTTAAATCGGATTTGTAACTTTCCAGATAAAGAGGGTGAATTACGACTATTACAAGGGGCTGGTCTTTGTTATTTGCAGGAACCACATAGCCGAGAGGATTGTGCAACTATTCAAATCGAAATGGTACCAGATGCTAAGAGCATCGAATTTACATGGGAATTCTTAGACTACATTAAGGAAAAAAATATTAGTTTGGATAAAGTCATTGTTAGCCTAGATTTTTCTGATTTCAATTGATTTGTGCTATGTAACTAAGTTAAAAGGACTTGCCTCTTTAATCGCCTTTACGATACTTGATTTATATTGTATAGGCACATTATCCACAAATATGATTTGATCCAATTCACCATGATCTGTAAAAAAACTTTAACTCCTAATCTATGTGTTTCGACTGAAGTGGCCTCTCCTATCTTACTAGAATTAACCCATCCTCACCGCTACGTATTATTACAGATTGGAAAATTTTTCTTTGATGAAATTTCAAAAATCAATATTAATGTCTTTACTGAAGAAGAGACATCATTAACAGAACATACAAAATAATCTTAAATTAATTTAAAAGTAGCGATCAAAGAATATTTGCTCCTTTATGCCAAATTCATTAGAGCTGATTAACAGCTCTAATCTTTCTCTACAATCAGAGCCTATCTATATGGGCGTGTTCTAGTAACGTATTGGAGCCAGATTATATAAATTTGACTTCATTTAAATGATCCTTAATGTGCAAGGTAAAATATCGGTCATACTGATCTTTACTTAGATCACCAAAGACAAAATGAGGTTTCAACTCTCCTTTATGATTTAAAAATTGATCAATTGCTTTTATCAGAACATCCAAAGGTTCACGGTTACTGACATCAATCGGAGAAGCGCCGATTAATTCAGCCTGTAAATTATGGTGCATTTTATTACGATAAAAAAACCAGCGCAGAATACTAGGTCCAATAGTCTTTCTGATTATCCAAGGCTTTAACTGGGGATAACCAGTTATTGAGCAAAGAATTGTTTGAGAACAATGCGTACAAATATGCATAAATGACCAATGTTGAGTCACTGCTTTTGAGTCCTGCTGCTGAATAAGATAGTGACGTAAACTGCTCAGATTAGTGATATTAGATAGACTCATAGTAAAGATATTAGAAAAAAATTAATTAATTGTATCCAAGCGGCATCTTTAAAGTTGTCTTCAAGGCGACAATTCACATTTGAGCGTAGTTAAATCATATTAAAAATCTTTGATGAACAAAAAGCCGTGAAAGATTTAAGGTGGGTATCTCTCTGGAAAGCACTAGGTGCAAAACGGACTTTTCCATACCCTTCAAATAAGATTGGCTAGGGCTGTTAAGCAGCCCCTCTCCCAAACTAAGTAAGCCTAATATGGTTGACGTAATCCCTTTCCATGGAAACGTCTGAAACCATTTGGCCAGATTCTGACATTCATCGAGTCTGCATCTACATTTAAAAAATCTTGATGTAAGAGTCGATCAAAATCACTCACATCATTAAATGCTGCAAACATCTCAGTAAACGGATGGCTGTGCTCTGTAATCGCTTCATTCAAGTTCAACACCATCCCTCGGTACTTCGTTACAAAATTCCATAAGCGGGCAATTGGCAGCAATAACGCAGAATTGTCCTGATAAATATAGCCATTTAGCGTTAATGAGAAGAGTATCCCGTACTCTCCGTTTTCAGCGAGCTGAACAACGCGCTGATACTGAAAGAGGTAATCAAAGGGGAAATAGCCATATTGCCCCAACAATAGTTCAAACTGGCGTATATCTTTGGCAACATTAAAAATAGAGGTTACAGAGGTATAACCCGGCAAGTACCCTAGAAACAGATTAATCTTGTTTAATGCATGATGATGCTTCGTCGCTTGTTGGTATGCCTTTTGGTAATGCTCCACTCTCTTGGCATGCTTTACATTTCTATCTTCGATCATTTCCAGAAAGGACGGTGCAGAAAATATTTTTCGTAACTTAACCAAGATCAGATCGATTAACTGTTCAGCCTCTTGCTGATTAAGAGTGAGGTTTAAACCAACCACATTTAGCTCTCGTTGACTCGCATGGAAGCACATTCTGAAGTAATTTATCCAGTATCCACATTCTATTGTAGGCATCAGGCAAATCTGTGACCAGTCTAAAAAGTACTCGAATAAATGAGCGCGCCAGAACTGGGCATCATACTCACCACCGCGTTTAAAGCAGATACTCAAATAGAGTTTATGGATATCCTGTTCCAAACGCGGAGCAACCTGATGTTCATAGTGAGTTAGAGTAATTGGGTGCATGTTTTGACTTCCTGTATTTAAGTTCATAGGAAGTACTGATCAATATTTTTTTATTGTGCTTATCTTTAAATCACTGCAAAACTAATCTTCTGGCCCTTTAACGTTGGGCCAGTTTAGACTCAATCCATTCATTGATTTCAAAGGCTGACCAACCAACACGGTTAGTGGTGAGGCGTACCTGTTTAGGGAAAGTAGAATCATAGTATTCTGATTTAGGGTCTAACAAATTGTAGATCGTGGCGCGGCTGAGGCCCGTAAATTCTATCACTTGTTTAATGTTGATGATTTTGTTCATCACAAAGGTTGTTTGAGTGAAAGACGCATTCATGGGGGTTCCTTTTAAATGATGCGTGCGTTTGTGCACATACCATGGGCCAACCCAATAAAAAATAAATAGGTAGCCTGGAAACAAACTCCAAATAATTAAACAAGCAAAGAAAGAAGAGAGCTCAATGGCCCTCTTCTCTACGAATGCATCAGTATCCTAAAATGGTAATTTGATATCGTCATCTGCCTCTCGGGATTGACGGAGCATGTACAAACTTGGTGTAAACTGGCCATGACTAAACGTTTTCATCCCAAATACTTTTACTCGTAAACGTTGTTCATATTTGGTTGGATCAGCGAGATACAAACCGAGTCGAATCGCATTGTTCACTTTCGCTATATCTTTTCGTTTCACCATTCCCAATCCATCTAAACCCTTTTCTTTGTATTGCTTTCTCTCCTTAGTAGTCTGCTTGTTGTATCCCTTCCCAAAAACACCCGTAATTTTCTCCCATAAATCACCGACTAAGTCCGCATGCCACCAATCACCTTTTCTGATTGAGCCGTTATAAATCAGGAGTAAATGAATATGGTACGCACCCGTTTCCCCTCCTTGCTCTAATGCCCATGCGTAACCAACTAGGTCCTTAAAGCCAGTATCCTTATCTGAAATCCGTTTCCGTAAAGTCTTTAAGTGACCTTCAACATCTGCAATAGAAAGCTCATCCAAAGACTCTGTATAGTATTTAAGTTCTTCTCGAACCCATAAAGTTTTACGATGCTTTTGGATGATGTTTCTCAGGTATTGTTCTAGTTTGAAACGATTGTCATATTCTTGTCTGTAAAAATTATTCTGATCTCGACACCATGCTGCTTGTGATACATACAAAGCTCTACAAATTTGGATATATTCATCCGTATATGGAATTTCAGTGTGTGGCCAGCCATATTGCTGGTACAGGCGATCTACGACCTCAATGACTCGAATAAATCGATTGACTGGGAACATCAGTTGAAGATTACGTGTGAGGATCTGTTTAAATGCAGGGACCAAATCACATCCTTGCCGTGTATATGCCCGAAGTTTTTGTATAGTACTTCGTTTCGTTTGATCATCTTTCTCTAATACCCGACTCACCTCTATGATCAGGCGTTCTATAGCCATGAGTATTTCTGTTTCATTCAACATGCTGGTCTACCTATTCAGTTAAGCTTCATAGGTAAGTCAGCTCAATTATTTTTTATATTTGACTGTAATAAAACACTATCAAGTAGCCTTGGCACTACTTGATAGGAAAGACAACTGATTCTGTCTGAGTAATGAACCTATCATATGAATCATGAGCTTGGTGGATCTAGATATGGAAGTGTCTGTAGCAATAGAGATATAAGTTTGTAGTAGTAATAGATATATATTAATAATATCTTTTACCCACTAAACCGGCTAAAAAATCTCATCGTATTTACGAGAAGCCTATCAAAAAAAACCCTTCTATACCGTGAATTTTTATCAATAAGCCTCAAGCGGAAGTTAAGCCTGTTTTTTTGTCTTTTTTCTGGTTCTTTTTTTGTAGCCAGTTCGCCCGCGAATCAAGCTTTGTTTCTGAAGTATGGCTGTATGCATCCAGTATAAATTACGATGAACCAAGGCAAATAAATGACTTGATGCATAACGTTGAGAATGATGCGTTTTAAGCTTTTGAAAAGGTCCTGCTCCAAAAGACTCAGCGAAATCAATAATTCCGTCCTGAAAGGAAATTTGCTCAACCTTGATTTCATCAATTTTCATAACATCCTTCTTTTTATCCAGACGCAATTCTACCTGATGCATGAGCTCGTCAAACCAGCTTTCTGGCCCCGTTGATTCTATATAATTTTCATCCAGATAAAATGTAATGGTTGCGATGTATTTAATCTTTTGCTCATCTACCTGATGAAAACTCCAATATCCAATATACCCCATGAGTTCTTGATGAGTTTGGTTAAAATAATCAATGATGTTTTTCAAAAGAGTATCTATTGGTTTTAAAGATTGAGACGTTAAAACGGTAATTGTAAATTGTACATCACGGTGGAGGTTTGGCTTTTTTTCTATTTTTTTAACATAGCTCTCAATAGCCAGAAATGATCTTTTTTTAACTCGCTCCTGTACCTTTAACCACTCTTGCAATGATTCAGTATGGTTTCGTTGGCTAGTCAGCAGTGTACTTAATTTGGTAAAGGCGCCTTTGGGCATCAAATCCCTATCTACCAACCCTTTTATTTGTTCCAGAAACATTCTAAGGGGTAAAGTCATGAGTTCCCGGATCTTCTGATGCAATTCATTTTTATATAAGTTAAAAGCATAGACATTGAAATGTTGCTTTGGGGCCATTAAAAAAGCGGCAATGAAACATAGAACTCGTGGACCAACAAAATCAGAATACCCAAGTAAAATTTCGATATTTTTTTGTTCCTGTGTGTAGTCCCGAATTAATCTACCCCAATCATTTTCGATGATTTCCCGTCCCTCAATCCTCACTGGATCTCTTTTCCAGACAGGCGCTAAAGTCACCGAAATTTCCATTCGCACCATTGCCTGCGCAAAATCTCGAACATTCTGGCTGTATGGCTGGTCAATATATGGAATGTATTCATAACACAATCCAATATCTTTAATATCTTTTTGCAAAGGCTTTAGAACATTTTTTAAATCTAATATTTGTAGTAGAGACGAGCCTTTCTGATGATGCTCCAACTTTCTTTGTTTTCTCGGAGTAACAGCTTTTTTAGGAATTTCTATAGACTTTTTGACACAATCATATGGCTCATTTTCACCCCAGAAGTCCTGCCCAGAAAATATTTGTAGGAGATAGGGTATGTTGGCAATATAAGCAAGTGATGTTCTCACAAATTGTGCATAACTTTGTGTCTTTTTAGAAATAACACCTGCTTGTAAGGTCCCGGTACGATACAGCTTAAGATTGAGAAGTTCTACCGAATTATCTAAAGATTCAAGTCCCCCAGTACATATTTCGTCCCAAACAATAGCCAAGTTTTTATGTAATTCATCAATCGACAAACTTTTTAAATTTTCAAAAACGACTACACAAAAGTAAAAAAATTGCCCATCAATACTATATTCAAGTTTATAAAACATTCCTAAATAATTTTCGCAATCTTGTATTTCTTTTCTGAATTTTTCAAAGGACCGATTTAAGAATGGGAAGGAACTTACCCCAGGGTACATGGATACGAATAAATTCACACAGAGTACTTTAACACTGTTTTTTGTTCCCAACATTTGGTCAAAAATGGTTCGCAATCTCTCTATACGTTGATCACGTGCTTGCCAATGCTCAAAATGAAAATACTGTAAAATGCCCAGACTATGCTGTACAAGATACTTTTCCCTTCTCTCAAGCAGATTCTGATTGACGTCTTCGCTATATACGGAAAAAAAGTCAGAATTTTTAACTATGATCTTGCTAAGCTGAAAAAGTGCCTGCGTAAAATCTGGGCTCAATAACACCTGACAATAGCCACTAAGTTGACCAACTAATTGTAGAATGGCTTGATCAGTTCCATCCTGATTTCCAGCAAATGTACCACCTCCTTTTAACTCAAATATTCCCACTCCGACTTCATATATGTCTTTTAATAAGCTGATCAACTCCTTTTCTTCGTCATATTCTAATTTTCCGCTATAGACTAGTCTTAAGGTTAATTTTTCAAACCTGTCCATAATTCTGAAATAAGCAACCAGAGTAGTAAACTCATCCTGCCCATATCCTGATTCCATTTTAGAAGGTCTAACTTGCGTCCTGTAAAAGCTTAACAATGTTCTGAACTCTTGAAGACGTTGCGCTTCCTCTATTTCCGATACTTTCATTGTAAGATTCCCCCCTCAAAAGCCCTGTTATATAAGGCCCCCAAAATACACAAATAAAAAATAGCATACTTTTTCAAAACCTATAATTATAAAAATTGCCTTTCAAAACGCATTTTCTATATTTTTAGCTAAAATCTGGATCGCTTTATGAGTATAATCACTCATCGCAGGTGCTAATTTTAAACAGATTTAAACATGGAAAAATTAACTGTACTTCAGCTAAGCAAACGAACTGGGCTCTCCAGAACACAGATTTATTATTTGGAAAAAAATAATAAAATTAATATAATCAATGGAAAAATAGATTTAGAAAAAGCCATGCCAGCTATTATCGAGTTACTCGATAAAAAATCAAATAAAGATAATGAAGTTAATTTTAAACAGATTTTAAACTTACTTATTTCACAAAATATATCTCTCCAAGAGCAGTTAGAGAGAGCAAAAGAGCATGAAAAAAATTTGAATGATGAACTTACCTATTATCGTAATGTTTTAAATGAAAAACTAAGTTCAATCGAGAGAACTGTCTTAAAAGCAGACTCAATTAGCGAGCAGCCTATAGCAGGTACTCCATCTCATTTAGAGAGCGGTCAGATAAATGAAATGGCGCTTAAATCACCAGAAGATAGAAACGAGTCAACTTTAAATATGGTTAAAGAAATTGCCAAACGTTTTATTATCAACCAAACAAATGAGTAAAAATCATATAAGTTACTCAAGATAATTAAGTCCTGTTACAACCTTCCATATCTACCAGTCAAAGCTAAGAGGATGTAAATAATGACTAGTTGACCTATGCTTACCTCTTATTAACATCCATTTTTCCAGTTATTGTTTTTTGTACAACTGGTTTACCAGTTCGAGCACTCATTTAGAAATAATCATCAAGATACTTTTATGATGTTTCAAAAATCCTAATGTAGGCAATCTTGAAAGCATGTCTTTTAACAACGAGTCATCTTCTAATGTAGCAACTATATCAATATACAAATCAAACTGACCCCAATAAAAAATCATCAGGACTATGAGCAATAAGAACAAGATCAAAAAGTAGGTGTACAGTACATTTAAATATGAGTTTGTTTTTCTAATAGACAACTTAAACTCAATTTATCGATTTTCCAAAGCCATCTAAATTATTTTTTGTTTTGAATAACCCGATGCAAGTTTTGATATTATTCATTTTGAAATAAAAATATTAGTGGAATTAGTTAAGTACTTAGAGCTATAGCGTAAAGATCTACTTTAAGTCAATTAAAAAATTTCAAACTTTTTATCAATAATTTACACTGAAATAGAAAACTTTTTAAATTGTCTCTTTTTCAAACTATATACTTTAAAAGTATATTAATATAGTTAAATAGTATTCTTCTTAATAAAGCTTTTTCATCTATATTCACTAATGTTAAATAGGATTAACAAAAGGCAAAAAACTTGTCTTTGATATGATCACCATATAAAAGTTAGTTCGCATGATAAGGACATTACTATGCAGCTTACAAATAATGCTTGGAAAGATATTAAACACAATTTTTATCAAGATGGAACTTTACCGAACTCATTTGATGAAAATTTTCCTTTCATTCAAGCATGGAAAATAGCCAAAGCATCTGGCTTAGACCCTGATACTAAACTTTCATCATTAAATAATATTGATAGTCATAGACTTAAAAAACATGAGCAGATGTTGGCAGAATTTGTTTTTCCTGTTGTTCAAGATATTTGGAAATTATTCAGTCAGCAAGATATTTGTGTATTTTTTATCAATGAAAATTATAAAATTATTGCAGAAAAACATGATGAATATGACTCTCAGAGCTACTGTTTTTTACAACAAGGACAAATTGTAGAGCCATCACGTTTTGGAGCTATCGCCCCTACTTGTAGTGTTTTATCAAAGAAACCCGTGATCATGACTGGGCATGAACATTATTTAAATATATTTTCTGAGTATTCTTGTGCATCTGTTCCTGTATTTAATGGGGAAGGAAAAATATTAGGTGCCATTGATATCACCTCGAAACAAAAGCTACTAGCAAGTAATTGGTATAGGCATTTGCTCTATCAAAGTCATGTTTTAGAAAATAATTATATTCGAGCCAAATGTAAGGCTGATGAAAAAATTATTGCTTTTCAACATTCTAAAGATTTACTGGATACAGCTTATGTTGGACTAATAACAATTAATCAGTGGGGACAAATTATTAAAGCAAATCAGATGGCTCTTAAATTATTAAATATTGAATTTGAAAAAATTTATAAGAACTCTCTATCTGATTTTTTTATTATTCAGCAAACTTTTCAAGATATTCTTGATCAAAAAGAGTTTTTGATTCAGAGCAAAGACAACGCTTATTTTTATGCTAGTTTTAGCGAGAAAAAAGTAGATTATCAAAGTTTAGAAAGCCAGTCTCTAACTAAAAATCAACAAGTTAACACAGCAGTTAAAGCACTATTATCGAATATACCTGTCTTGATTACAGGAGAAACTGGTACTGGAAAAGATTATATTGCACGTCAAATCCATGAGCAGATTTCTTCGAAAATACCACTCATATCAATTAACTGTGGAGCTATACCTGAAAATCTTATAGAAGCTGAGCTTTTCGGTTATGAGGAAGGCGCATATACAGGTGCGAAAAATAAAGGACAAAAAGGACTTATCGAATTAGCCCACGATGGCATTCTATTTTTAGATGAAATTGGAGAAATGCCTCTTCATTTGCAGGTTAAACTTCTAAGAGTATTACAAGATCAAATATTTTATAAAGTTGGTGGCCGCACACCCATTAAATCAAATTTCAAATTAATTTGTGCAACTAACCAGAATTTAGAACAATTAATCGAGGCTAAATTATTTAGAAATGATCTTTATTATAGATTGCGAGGTTTTGAAATAGAATTAAAACCATTAAAAGAACGTTCTGATAAGCTTAAAGTTTTTTACCAAATTTTGAATTCAAATAATATTGAACACTGGGATCTTTCAATTGAAAATGCTTTTAATAATTATCACTGGCCCGGAAATATTCGTGAATTAATTAATGTTGTTAGAGTTTCCAAGCTATACATGCAAAATCAAAAATTAGAACAATTGGTTTTACCTAAAAATCCACCTGTAGGCAAGCAAGAACAGCAATTGGATGACATCATTAAAGAACAAATACAACATGCTCTAAACGAAGAAAATGGCAATATATCTAAAGTTGCGAAACGCTTGAAGATCTCCAGAACAACAATTTATAAATATCTTAATCGCTCTGATTAAATTAATTAGTATTTATTAAAATTGTTAGATAGAAAAACGGCAAAATTGCCGTTTTTCTATTATTTATAATTGTCCAGAATATGGACAAGACTTATATAGAAATTGTCAAATAATTGAACAACATTCTATTTTTATTAAATAAAACAATTAAATAACAACAACTTAATTCTTGGCACACTTCATGCAAATGTCTCATGTGTTAAAAATTCAATGAATGAATTTGACGTGTCTACATGGAGATAAAAGTAATGCCCTTTTTAGATCAAACATTATGGAATAAAAAAGTTTTTAACGGTCAATGGTTAGATTCAAATCGATCATATGATGTTATTGATAAAGGCTCATCAGAGATTCTAGGTCAAATTGGCTATGCAGGTGCAAACTCAATATTAGAGTCATCAGTGATAGCTAAAAAAATGCAAGGTACATGGTGGCAAAAAACATATTTAGAACGCCAAAATATTTTTGAAAATGCGGTAAAAGTTGCACAAGAAAATCAAAATGAAATTATAGATTGGTTAATGAAAGAAAGTGGATCTTTAAGAATGAAAGCTGCATTTGAAACGCAGATTACCATTCAGATTCTTAAAAATTGTATTTCATTACCCACATCAAACCAAGGTCAGGTATTACCTTCTACCAATGGAAAACTAAGCCTTGCAAAACGGGTTCCTCTAGGGGTTGTTGGAGTCATTTCTCCTTTCAACTTTCCGCTTTATCTCGCTATGCGTGCTGTAGCTCCCGCTTTAGCACTGGGTAATGCTGTCATATTAAAGCCTGATGAACGTACAGCTGTTTGTGGTGGAATGATTATTGCCCGTATCTTTGAATTAGCTGGACTACCTGAAGGGCTTTTGCACGTATTACCAGGTGGTGCCGATGTAGGTGAGGCCATTACTTTAGATAAAAATATTGCGAGCATTCAATTTACTGGCTCAACAGCAGTAGGCAGAATTATTGCAGAAAATGCAGCTAAAACCTTGAAAAAAGTATCTTTAGAGTTAGGTGGTAAAAACTCTCTTATTATTCTCGATGATGCAGACATTGAGATTGCTGTAGCTAATATTGCTTGGGGCGCTTTTCTGCATTCTGGTCAAATTTGTATGACATCAGGCAAAATTTTAATTCATGAATCTATCTATCAAAAAGTAAAAAATCGAATTATTGAAAAAGTTCTAGATTATTCAGTAGGTAGCCCTTCAGATGAATCAACAACTATTGGCCCTCTCATTGATATCAAACAGGCAAATCGAGTAATTCAATTAATTAAAAATGCGGTTCAACATGGCGCAAAACTCGAAATTGGAGGAACTTCTGAGGGAGTTTTTGTACAACCTACTGTTCTATCTGATGTTGATAATAATAATCCAATATTTTCGGAAGAAATTTTTGGTCCAGTTGCCGTACTTATTCCATTTTCAACAGATAAAGAAGCTATAGCTCTTGCAAATGAAGGAGATTACGGTTTATCAGCGGGCATTATTACCTCAAATGCTGGGCGAGGAATCAGTCTTGGACAACAGCTTCAGGTAGGTTTATTGCACATTAATGATCAAACTGTAAATGATGAAACACTGAATCCCTTCGGTGGATTTGGCGCATCTGGAAATGGAACACGTATTGGTGGGCCTGCAAATATTGATGAATTTACACAATGGCAATGGATGACCATTCAATCACAAGCACCTCAATACCCGCTTTAATTAACATCGTTACTTAACAAATATAAGGATATTTCAATGAACCAATCACTTAAAATTACAGCTGCAGTCACTGAAGCAAAAGGTACTGATTTCAAATTGCAAGAGCTAGAAATCCGTGCACCTATAGAAGATGAAGTTTTAGTTAAAATTATTGCTACTGGCATGTGTCATACAGATCTGATTGTACGTGACCAATATTATCCAGTTCCATTGCCTGCAGTTCTTGGGCATGAAGGTGCCGGTATTATTCAAGCCATCGGACCAAACGTTAAAGATTTAGAAGTTGGCGATCATGTTGTGCTGAGCTATGGTTATTGTGGTAAGTGTAATTCTTGCAATACTGGCAATCCTGCTTACTGTACAGAATTTTTTGGACGTAACTTTGCTGGAACTGATTTAAATGGGCATACGGCAATTTGTACACATGATCACACGCCTATTCATGATCACTTTTTTGCCCAGTCTTCTTTTGCAACATTAGCTTTAAGCCGTGAAAATAATGCAGTAAAAGTCGATAAATCTGCTCCTCTTGAGCTACTTGGACCATTAGGTTGTGGTATTCAAACTGGAGCTGGGTCTTCAATCAATGTATTAAAAGTTACACCAGCAAGTAGCTTCGTTACATGGGGAACTGGCGCAGTTGGCTTAAGTGCATTATTAGCTGCTAAAGTTTGTGGCGCTTCAACAATTATTGCTGTCGATATCGTCGATTCACGTTTGGAACTAGCAAAAGAGCTTGGCGCCACTCATATAATTAATAGTAAAAAAGTTAATCCTGTAGAAGAAATTAAAAAGATAACAAATGGCGGGGTAAATTTTGCGCTGGAATCTACAGGCCGCCCCGAAATTTTGAAACAAGGTATAGATGCATTGGGTCTATTAGGGAAAATTGCTGTTGTCGGGGCCCCACCTTTAGGTACAAATGCTGAATTCGACGTGAATGATCTACTTTTAGGTGGGAAATCGATTATCGGTGTGGTTGAAGGTAGCAGTGCACCAAAAAAATTTATACCTGAACTTGTACATCTCTATCAACAAGGCTTATTCCCATTTGACAAATTAGTTAAGTTTTATCGTTTTGATGAAATTAACCAAGCAGCAATTGATAGCTCCACAGGTATTACTTTGAAACCAATTCTGCGTATTCAAGATTAATTTAATAATTTAACAAGATTAGGCAGTCAGGAAGTTTAGAGCTGCCTCAAGTTATGGGAAACAGCAACCATGAAAAATTTGCATCCACAATTAGCGTCATTCTTAATGGCTCTACATCAGAATGAAGCTCCATCCTTTGATATAGGTACAGCTGATCAACCCAATATTATTGCAATGCGTCAGTGGTATTTAAATTTTAGTTCACAGGCAGGTGGTGAAACTAGACAAATGTATGATGTATTTGATACTTATGCTGATGCTCGTGATCAAACATCAATTCCTCTACGAGTGTATAAATCTTCAAAACAAAAGATTACTCCTGCAGTTATTTATTTCCATGGTGGTGGGTGGTCTTTAGGTGATCTAGATACCCACGATAAGGTTTGCAGAAATATTGCTCATTTCACACAGTCAACCGTCATAGCAGTTCACTATAGCTTAGTTCCTGAAGCCCCTTACCCTAAGCCAGTATTTGATGCAATTGATGCGACTAATTGGATTTTTTCTCACTCTTCAGAGTTAGATATCGATCCGAAAAATATTGCATTAGCTGGTGATAGTGCAGGTGGAAACTTAGCAGCCGCTGTTGCCTTAGCATTACGTGACGAACAGCTATATTCACCATTATGCCAAATTCTGATTTATCCTTGTTTAGATTTAAATTCTATCAAGAGAGATAAAAATCATTCATTTAATATCAATGCATTGAATCCACCATTAACAGCAGACCAGATGAGCATCATGATGAACATGTATGTGCAAAATAAGTCGCAAACTGAGGAATGGATGGCTTCACCAATTAAAGCAGAATCACATGATAATCTACCTCCAGCATTAATATTGACAGCATCTCTCGACCCTCTAAGGGATGACGGAATTAAATATGCTGAATTGCTAAGTAAATCTGGGGTCGATGTTCTTTATCGTAATTATGCAGGTTTACTACATGGTTTCTTCGAAATGGCAGGGGTTCTCGATACCGTAGAAGACAGCCTAAAATTAATTGCTGATTGGATTACGTTCCACAAGCGCGATTAAATTCAAGATTTATATTTAATTATCTCTATTTTCAGCAGTATTTATTTCTGTTGAAGATAGAGTGTGTCCAAAATTTGGAGTAAAGGATAGTTCTTATAAAGTTTAACTATTCTTTACCTACTTAATAAGTTCACTGTTCTGTATTTACATACCACGATTATTGAAACAAGCAAATGAAAAACAATAGATGGCTGCACAAAACACATATTTAGCAACCACTAGTCTCAAAGGTAAACAAGGACTATATGGGGAATATTTAAAATAATTCCCTTACAGAACAAATTACTAAATGGATCAAGTAATAACACTAAATGTATTAACCCATTTAGTTAAATCAATATTTTAAGGATGAAATCATGAAAAGATACTATTTGATGGGATCAATCGCTATGCTGTTCCCTCTCTCAGCTCATGCATTCAATGGCATTTTATTGACAGGCATTGGACAGGTTGCAGCAGGCATGGGAGGCGTTAGTATTGCAGGAGGTTCAGATCGAACATCTGTTAGTGAAAACCCAGCAAACCTTAGCTTTCAAAATGCTGGCTTAGACGCACAATTAGCATTACTGAATGTTTATTCAAATGCTAATTTTTTAGGTCAAAGCGAGGAGCATAAGTCTAAACAATTTATACCAATTCCGAGCTGGGCCTTGGTACACCATGTAAACGATCAATTCAGCGTAGGAGTTAGTAGCACTGGTTCAGGTGCATCTGTTGACTATGATGAAAATGCAATACATGGTTACCCTGATGATCCTGCAAAAGATAATCTTGCAATCGCAACGATTAATCCTTCATTTTCTTATCGACCAATTCCGGAACTCAGTATAGGTTTTGCATTAAATCTCGGTATTGAACAATTTAGGGCCAAAGGGATTTTAGCAGGGACAGATCCTGAAGGTTCACCAGTTTTTTTGCCCAGTCATGGTAATCAATGGGCTTATGGAGTTGGCTATACATTAGGTAGTACTTGGAATTTTCAGCCTGATTGGTATGTAGGTATCTCTTATATTAGTGAAATTAAATTCACTAAACTCGATGGTTACAAAGAGGATTTACTTGCCCAAAGCAAAGGTAGGATCAATTTGCCAGAACGTTATGGAATTGGTTTAAAGCATAACTTAAACAACCACCTTACTCTGGCAGCAGACTTCCAATATATAAATTGGGAAGATTCTGATGGGTTAGGTAAAGATAGCGGATTCAATTGGCAAAATCAAAAAGTGTATCGCCTAGGATTTGATTACCAGTTAAATGATACTTCTAGTATTCGGTTGGGGTATAACCATTCAAGCGAAGTAGTTGATTCAGATGATACATTAGTTAACTTTTATGCTAATGATGTAGCTAATCAAGCATGGACTATTGGATATGGTCATCGTTTTAACTTCGGTACCATAAATTTAGCATATGAATATGCTCTAAATAATGAAGTTAAAGGTACAGGGCCAAGTCTAGGGACCAACTTAAAGAATGAAAATCATGTCATTACGCTAGGTTTTTCTAAAGAGTTTTGATTAAGATTTATAAAATTAATGAAAGTAGGATTATTATTCTACTTTCATTAAAAATGGATTACATGCAAGTATCCCAATGTCTATCTAAGTATTAGGGTTTGATGGATAGAGCAATAAGTTTAAATTATTTTTACATCAAATTCACTCATTCAAAAATAATCTCAACATATTGAATTACATTATTTTTTATTTATCCAATTTACAGGAATGACTTTTCTGAAAAATGAATCAACTATAATTAGGCAAGAATGTAATCACTAAACGATGAATCAATTGCAAGTTAGGATGACCTAAACAAAAAGAATGACCGCGACTATTAACAATAACAAATCAAGAATTAATTATTCAAAACTGTAAATGATAGTTTGTTCTGTAAGAGACAAATTAAACTCAATTTATCGATTATCTAACGCCATCTAAATTATTCTTATTTTGACTATTCCAATCCAAGTTTTAATGTGGGGTAGGATGAGGGGTAAAACAACAGATAAAAAATAAGCCCTTGTAAAAACAAGGGCTTATTAAGAATTTTGGCGGAAGCGGTGAGATTCGAACTCACGGAGGACTCACACCCTCGTCGGTTTTCAAGACCGGTGCATTAAACCGCTCTGCCACGCTTCCAACGAGCGCTATAATATAAATAAAAACT
>Ga0157371_10000500_pt1 | contig 47414 bp, 50 predicted proteins | sample C45metaG_FD_113462 | JGI IMG/M metagenome (GOLD analysis project Ga0157371, IMG submission 113462) | Corn rhizosphere microbial communities from Kellogg Biological Station, Michigan, USA - C4-5 metaG | ecosystem: Host-associated > Plants > Roots > Rhizosphere > Soil | place: USA: Michigan... | reverse complement strand
GCTCCGTGGGCCCGCCGCCATCGGCCATCCATGGCCGGGGGCGGCTAACCCGGCATCCATGCCGGGTTGCCCACTGCGCAGAACCTGCGTTCGGCCTTCCGACGGAGCAGATCAAGATCAAAATCAAAAGCTAAAGGCGAGCTAACGCTCGGCCTGATGAGTGGTGAGGAGAAAAGCTGTGCGCCGGTCTGGTCTGCTTTATGTGGGAGCGAGCCTGCTCGCGATGCTGTTGCTGTTGCTGTTGCTGTTGCTGTTGCTGTTGCTGTTGATCGTTCCCACGCTCCGCGTGGGAATGCCGCCGGGGACGCTCTGCGTTCCGCCGTCAACGCCATGTTTGAGTCTTGCGCAATGGTGACGCGGAGCGTCAAAGGATGCATTCCCACGCAGAGCGTGGGAACGATCGTGTGCTCTGGGGAACGATCACCACGCGCAAGCGTTGAGCAAACAGGTCGGCCCGTAGGCCGCCTCGCTTTGGCTTTTGCGGTGCACGCCCCCTCGTGAGGCCGAGCGCAGGTTCTGCGCAGTGGGCAACCCGGCATGGATGGCCGATGGCGGCGGGCCCACGGAGCAGGACCGGAGCAAGGGCATGCCGAGCTTTAGCGAGGCACCGAACGTCAGGGGCAAAAGCGCTTGGTTACTTGGCGTCGGGCCGCGCAGGCTTCTCCAAGTGACCCGCCGTCAGGGCGGAACCCTAAGCCGCCGTTACCGCAGAAACGGATATGCACCCAACCCCAAAACGTTCTTAAGTGAACAGCATTACGCACACGCGGGGCGTTTTCGTTAACCTGAAGCAACGCACTTCGCAGCCCCGCCACTGACCAGAACGAGGCATCAGCACCCCATGATCATTTCATCCGCATCGGATTACCGTGAGGCAGCACGCCGTAAACTTCCGCGTTTTTTGTTCGATTACATTGATGGCGGCGCTTACGCCGAGCATACGTTGCGGGCTAACAGCGCTGACCTGACCGGCATCAGCCTGCGTCAGCGGATTCTGAAAAACGTCGAATCCCTGAGCCTGGGCACCACCCTCTTCGATCAGCCGCTTTCGATGCCCATCATTCTCGCCCCGGTCGGCCTGACCGGCATGTTCGCCCGTCGAGGTGAAGTGCAGGCCGTCAAAGCGGCGCAAAACAAAGGCATCCCGCTGTGCCTGTCGACCGTTTCGGTGTGTTCGATCGAGGAAGTCGTAGCGCAGAGTCAGCAATCCATCTGGTTTCAGCTGTATGTGTTGAAAGATCGGGGTTTCATGAAAAATGCGCTGGAGCGGGCGAAGGCGGCCGGTGTGAAGAATCTGGTATTTACCGTCGACATGCCCACGCCCGGTGCTCGCTACCGGGATGCGCATTCGGGGATGTCCGGGCCTTTTGCGTCATCGCGGCGAATGTTGCAGGCCATGACCCGACCCGACTGGGCGTTCAACGTCGGCCTCATGGGGCGCCCGCATGATCTGGGCAATATCTCGAAGTACCTGGGCAAAGCCGTCACCCTCGAAGACTACATGGGTTGGCTGGCCAACAATTTCGACCCGTCGATCAGCTGGAGCGATCTGGAGTGGATTCGTGAGTTCTGGAAAGGCCCGATGATCATCAAGGGCATTCTCGACCCTCAGGATGCCAGGGATGCGGTGAGCTTCGGCGCGGACGGGATTGTGGTGTCGAACCACGGTGGGCGGCAGCTCGATGGGGTGCTTTCCACTGCCAAGGCTTTACCGCCGATCATGCAAGCGGTGGGTAATGACCTGACGGTGCTGGTCGATTCGGGGATCCGCTCAGGGCTCGATGTGGTGCGGATGTTGGCGTTGGGGGCGAAAGGCGTATTGCTCGGTCGATCCATGGCTTATGCGTTGGCGGCGGATGGCCAGCGTGGGGTGGAAAACATGCTGGATATTTTTGCCAGGGAGATGCGTGTGGCGATGACGTTGACCGGGGTGACTTCGATTGGGCAGATTGATGAGTCGACGTTGGTGGGGGCTGGTGTTCGTTGAGCTGATGCGCTTTGGGTGTATATCCGTTTCTGCGGTAACGGCGGCTTAGGGTTCCGCCCTGACGGCGGGTCACTTGGAAAAGCCCCAAGTAACCAAGGGCTCTTGCCCCTGACGTTCGGTGCCTCGCCTAGGCTCGGCATGCCCTCGCTCCGGTCCTGCTTCGTGGGCCCGCCGCCATCGGCCATCCATGGCCGGGGGCGGCTAACCCGGCATCCATGCCGGGTTGCCCACTGCGCAGAACCTGCGCTCGGCCTCTCGATGGGGCGTGTGCATCAAGATCAAAAGCGGAAGGCGAGCTAACGCTCGACCTGATGAGTGGTGAAGAGCGCAAGCACGTTTGCCTGGAAAGCCGTCACTCGATATTTTTCAGGACTTCAAACGTGACCTGGTCGGGATAGAACGCCACGTATCCGCGAATCTGTTCTACGGACACTTTGGGGTTTTCATAGCGCCACACGGCGTTCGCGGCCTCATGCCCCGTGACTTTCAAGCTGTAGTAAGTGGCGTCGCCCTTGTAGGGGCAATAGGTTGTGTGGTCGGTGCGCGCGAAATATTGTTCGGCGATGTCCTCCCACGGAACGTAGTACACCGGAGGGTAATTGGCTTCCAGCATCACCAGCGCACGTGTCGAGGCGGCAACTTGAATACCGTGATACTTCACCAACAGGGTGCCCGGCTGTTCCGCGATGGTAATGACAGGACTGGGACCAGTGCTTTTCATGGAATGCGTTCCTCATGACGGTGATAGACCTGTGGGGCGCGTTGCGCCGCCAAAACCTGAGACCAGGGTTTATCAGGTATAACGCAATTTTCGCGACAATGACTGTCTCACAGCTGAACGGGCCGTTTGGGTCGTCGCAACCTGACGCAACAGCTTTGCCTGTACATCCATACAGATAAAGATTGCTCCATCGCTCGTCACCGGCCATTCTGTGCGCCTCTTGCCAACTTGATGAACGATGGTGGTTATGCGGCTGTACCTCTGTGAGAAACCTTCCCAGGCCAAAGACATCGCGGCCGTGCTCGGCGCCAAGCGGCGTGGCGACGGTTGCTGGCTGGGAACGGACGTCACGGTCACCTGGTGCATCGGCCATTTGCTTGAAACCGCACCGCCGGATGCCTACGACACGAAGTACAAGCGCTGGGTGCTGGCGGACCTGCCGATCATTCCCGACAAATGGAAGATGACCGTCAAGCCGCGCACGGCCAGTCAGTTCAAGGCAGTCAAACGCCTGCTTGGCGAGGCCGATGAGCTGGTGATTGCCACCGACGCCGACCGTGAGGGCGAAATGATCGCCCGGGAGCTGGTGGAGCATTGCCGTTATCGTGGGCCGATCCGTCGGCTGTGGCTGTCGGCGCTCGACGATGCATCGATACGCAAGGCGCTGGCGGCGCTCAAACCGGGTGAAGAGACCTTCAGCCTTTATCATTCGGCGCTCGGACGGTCCCGTGCCGATTGGCTGATCGGCATGAACATGAGCCGGTTGTTTACGCTACTGGGGCGTCAGTCCGGTTATCAGGGCGTATTGCCGGTGGGCCGTGTGCAAACGCCGACCTTGCGCCTGGTGGTGGATCGCGATCGCAGCATTGCTGATTTCGTCCCGGTCGCCTATTGGGCCATCGACGTGCAGCTGCTGCACGATGGCACCGCGTTCACCGCGCAATGGCGTGCGGCATCCGACGCCTGTGACGATCAGGATCGCTGCCTGAACCAGGCGCTGGCCCAGCAAGCAGCCGCCGCACTGCGCGGTGCCGCGAGTGCCCGGGTGATCAAGCTGCGCACCGAACGGATGCGTGAAGTCGCACCGTTACCGTTCGATCTGGGCACCCTGCAGGAAGTCTGCTCGAAGAAACTCGGGCTCGGCGCCCAGGAAACCCTCGACATCGCCCAGGCGCTGTATGAAACCCACAAGGTCATCACCTACCCGCGCAGCGATTGCGGTTTCCTGCCCCTGAGCCAGCACAGCGAAGCGCCGGGCATTCTCGCCGCGCTGCGCCAGGCCGACCCGTCGCTGAATGCCTTGAACGACCACCTGGAGCCGAAACGCCGCTCACGGGCCTGGAACGATGCCAAGGTCACGGCGCACCACGGCATCATCCCGACCGCCGCCGCCAAGAACCTCGATCGGCTGGTGGGCAAGCAACGCGCGGTCTATACGCTGATCCGCGCGCGCTATCTGGCGCAGTTCCTGCCCAACCATGAATACGACCGCACTCAGGCCGACTTCGACTGCGCCGGCGAAGCGTTGCGCGCCGTCGGCAAGCAAATCGTCGAACCGGGCTGGAAACGTGCCCTGCCCGAGGCGCTCGCCCCGGCGAAAGGCCGCGAGGCGCCAGCGCCGCAACCGCTGCCGGCATTGGCTGAAGGGCTTGATTGCGCGGTCGCCGAGGTCAAGCTCAAGGACCTCTGGACGCAACCGCCCAAGCCGTTCACCGAAGGCGACCTGATCAAGGCAATGAAGAACGTCGCGAAACTGGTGGAGGATCCGTTGCTCAAACAAAAGCTCAAGGACACCACCGGCATCGGCACCGAGGCGACACGCGCCTCGATCATCCAGGGCCTGCTGGATCGCGGTTACCTGATCAAGAACGGCAAGGCCTTGGCCGCCACCCCCGCCGCCTTCAGCCTGATCGATGCGGTGCCGCGTGCGATTGCCGACCCGGGGACCACGGCCATCTGGGAGCAGGCGCTGGACATGGTGCAAAGCGGCGAGATGAGCCTGGAAGAATTCGTCACCAAGCAAGCGGCGTGGATGAGCAAGCAGGTCGCCCGTTGTGCCGGTCTGAGCCTGACCATCAGCGGGCCGGCGAGCCCGGCCGGTCGTGGCGCCACACCGTGGAAAAACAAACGCAAGCCCACCAAACGAAAGCCGTCGACGGGTACCAAGCGCGCGGCAAAACCGGCCAGTAAAGCTTGAGGGCACTTCGAATGGACGGTGATGGTCTAGTGTTCTTCAAGCTCGCGACCGCCTATTTCTGACAAGACATCGCAGCCTCGTTTCACTCGACAGCTGCCACAGGGAAATATCTATGATTATCGTGCACCACCTGAACAACTCCCGCTCCCAACGGATTCTCTGGTTGCTGGAAGAGCTGGCCATCCCTTATGAGCTGAAAACCTACCAACGTGACCCCAAGACCAATCTGGCACCGCCAGAACTGAAAGCGGTCAACGCCCTCGGCAAGTCGCCGGTGATCGAAGACGGCGCGCAGAAAGTCATCGAGTCCGCCGCGATCATCGACTACCTGATTGGCCGTCATGGCCAGGGACGCCTGCAACCCGATCCATCCACCGCCGCCTACGATGAATACATCCAGTGGCTGCACTTTGCCGAAGGCTCGGCCATGCTGCCGCTGATGCTGAACCTGTACGTCGGGCGCCTCGGTGAAGCCGGTGCGCCATTGCATCCGCGTATCAACTCGGAAGTGGCCAACTACCTCGGCTACCTCGACACGGCACTGAGCCAGTCCCCGTACTTGCTTGGCGATGAGTTCAGCGCTGCCGATATCCAGATGAGTTTCATCGGCGAGATCGCCAGAGCCCAGGGCAAACTCGGCGACTATCCTCATGTGACGGCTTGGGTTGAACGATTCCAGGCCCGCCCTGCTTACGTCGCCGCTTTGAAAAAAGGTGGGAAGTACGACTTCGCGCCCCACTGAGTGATCCCGAACGGGCCACGGATGGCCCAGCGATCAGGAGCGCCCCCACATGCCTTCGATTGAGCTGCACGCCGCACACCGCGATGAACGGGAAACCATCGAAAACCTGATGCAGTTCTACCTGTACGACTTGAGCGAATGGCTGCCGTTGAAACTCGGTGAACACGGGTTCTTCAACTTTCAGCCCAGTTGGAATTACTGGGATAAACCCGCGACCCAGCCGTTTCTGATCAGGGTGGACGCAGAACTGGCCGGATTCGTGACCGTGGACGACAACACCCCTATCGAAGGTGCCGACTACAACATCGGCTATCTCTTTGTCAGTCGACGCTTTCGTGGCCAAGGTGTCGCGAAGTTTGTCGTTTCCACCCTCTTGAGCCGGTTCCCCGGTCAATGGCAGATTTTCCACATCGACGCGAACCAGACAGCTCGCCTGTTCTGGGCCAAGGTGATGCCCGAACTCGCCGGCGCTGACTTCACCCTGCACCAGCAGCCGGTAGACGGTTATCCCTGCACCTTCTACCGCTTCCAGCGTTTGCCGTCATTGGCCTGACAGTCCGCCTCGCCCTCCCTTTTTTAATTCCAAACGGCTTTGTCCGACAATATGTAGTGAACAAAAATAATCACTACATAACGGTTGACGCCTTCGATTTGCCCTTGCATGATGCAGACATCTCCCCGATCGGGAGTGCAGCAACATGTTTGAGCAAGCTCGTCTGACCGCCGAGCTGTTTTTCCCGGATACACGCTGCCCACAAGGCAGATTGAAGAAGCTGACCTGGCCCGAACGTCCAGTACAAGGACGAGAAGCGCTGGCGATCAATCCTCATGAAGCTTGTGGCCGACCCTCAAAAAGTCGGCAGTGGCCTCCAGGTTTTCGCTGCTTCTCCTCGTTGTGACGCTAACGCGTAGCAGTTATTCAACACGACTACATGCAACAGACGCGCAACCCCGTCGATTTGACGGCCGACCGCTGACGTCCTGGTTTCGGTGCCAGGGATCAACTAACCGATGGGCTACTTGTATTAGCGAATCAACTTTGAAAGATCACCAAATGGTCAAGGGGCATATTATGAATCTGAACAATCAACCTACTATCGATGAACTGGCTCGTATCTTCGCTGCGCAAAAAGACAGCCACGACAGCCACATTCTGTGGATCAGCAAATCGGGCCAGGTTCATATCGACTGCCTGTCGCCTCACGCTCATGAAGCGGAGTTCGACCAGAACAACCAGAACCTGCTCGCCCGACTGAAGATGTACCGTCGCGGCCAGGGCTACGTTGGCAAGAAAGCCGCAGCCGACCGGGACTTCATCGGTAACGTTCTGCAAACGCTGAAACAGGCATGGGCTTCGATGCAGAACCAGAATGAAGTTCGGGTGATTGACCGGTTCTACTGATATCCCCTCCAGGGTTTATCCCGCGTCTCATCAATAAAAAGGCCCCGCTCGACTATTCGAGCGGGGCCTTTTTTTGTTTGTCTCGTGCGCAGCAAATACAGCTATGGTTAATCGTATTCGCTGTTGTGCCCTTGGAGACTTGCGATGAAAAATACCCTGACAGTTTTGCTGTTGCTGGCAATCGCCAATACCGCCCATGCCGATATTTCCAGCCTGCCTTTGTTCGATGCAGACTGCCCCGGAAAAATAGCGGTACATGCGGATTCCGGGGGCCCGGTCACAATCGGCGGCAAGGAAGCCGAAACCAAATCCATCGATGATCGCCACTTCGAAGCCAAGGCTTCGGGCATCACTGTTTCGATTGAAGTGATCGATGACGATACGGTCAAGGTGACAGCCGCCGGCAAGGGCTCGAATGGTGTGTGCCCAACATTGGAAGATTGATCCTGTCGACTAACGAGCCGCCGTCCCCAACACCAGATTCATAAATGCCACCGACGCTGCGCTGTGATAGTTGTTTTTACGCCGCAGCAGCGCAGCGCCCCGGGTGGGCGCCTCTCCCTGCAACGGGATTTTTCGCAGTGCCCGGTCCTGGGTGGCTATGGGCTCCGGGAGAATGGTGGCCATCGCCGTGTGCCGAATGACTTCCAGCAAGGTGTTCACCGAGTTGACTTCGATAACCACATTCGGCGTGATCTGCTCCTGGGCAAAATACTCATTGATGCGGGTACGGGTAACGAAGCCCGGCGCCAGCAGCGCGAAATCCAGTTGCGCCACCTGTTCAGCGGACAGCGCGACCTGGCTTTCATACAGCGGATGATCGCGCCCCACCATCACGCCCAACGTCTCGGTAAACGCCGGGATGGACTCGATGTCGGCATTTCTGACCTGGGTAAATGCGATGGCAACGTCCAGTGAGTCATCGAGCAGCCCGGCCTCGATGTCGTCCATCGACAGCTCGAAAATCTCCAAGTGAATGTTCGGAAATTGCGCCACGTAATCGCGCACCAACGGCCCCACCAGGTACGCCATGAACGTCGGCGTCATGGCCAGGCGCAAGCTGCCGCGGGACAAGTCCTTCACGTCATGCAGCGCACGTTTCCCCGCTTCCAGCTCGACCAATACCCGACGCGCACACTCGATGTAGGCCGCCCCGGCATCCGTCGGCTTGACCGTGCGCGAGGTTCGGTCGAACAGGCTCACACCGAGGGTTTCTTCCAGCTGGCGGATCTGCTGGGACAGGGTCGGCTGTGAAACATGCAGTGCCTCGGCGGCGCGGGTGAAACCGCCGTGGTCGGCAACCGCCAGCAAATAACGCAAATGTCGCAGCAGCATGGGGCTCACCATCTATAGGCAGGACTTATTCGAAGCATTGTATATCGGTCTTGGACGCTATGGATCAATCGGCAGAAGATTGCTTCACACCCAAGCAATACCACCCCGATAGGAGAATCACCATGCAACAGTCCCACGCTTACAACGACCCAAGTCTGGCCCTGACCACGTCGATTCTCGATGCCAAGGCGCGGAAAAATCTGTCCTGGCAGGACCTGACCGACGGCACCGGCCTGGGCCTGGCGTACGTCACCGCCGCCCTGCTCGGCCAGCATCCACTGCCCGAATCCGCGGCCAAGGTCATCGGCGAGAAACTGGACCTGGACGCCGACACCGTGGCCCGCCTGCAGATCATTCCACTGCGCGGCAGCCTCTCCGGTGTTCCGACCGACCCGACCATCTACCGGTTCTACGAAATGATCCAGATCTACGGCACCACGCTCAAGGCTCTGGTTCATGAACAATTTGGCGACGGCATCATCAGCGCGATCAACTTCAAGCTCGACATGAAGAAAGTCGAAGACCCGGAAGGCGGTTCCCGCGCCGTGATTACCCTGGACGGCAAGTTCCTGCCCCTGCGTCCTTTCTAAGTTGAACCGGCCCGCACTCCGGTGCGGGCCAGACCCGATACCCCAAACACGCTTTTGCGCTCACCACATTCGCCTGGAGGAGGCCCCATGAAAAAAATTCTGTTGGTTGTTTCATTGCTGGCGGGCATCTCTGCCCAGGTTCAGGCCCAGGACGCCGCCGTCGCTTACCAATATGGCATGCGCCTGGACATCGCCCAGGTCGTGGCAATCACCCCGATGGCCGATGTCTGCGGCGTGGTACCGATGGAGATGACTTACCTCGACTCCAAAGGCGCGACGCACATTCTGCAATACAGCGAATTCGGCACCGGTTGCTCGAACTGAGCAGCCACTGTTCATCACTTATGAGGACGTCACCATGCAAGCGCTCATCGAAGGTTTTTTGAAGTTCCAGAACGAAGCTTTTCCGCAACGTACCGACCTGTTCAAACACCTGGCCACCACCCAGCATCCCGGCACGTTGTTCATCACCTGTTCCGATAGTCGCGTGGTGCCGGAACTGCTGACCCAGCAAGAACCCGGCGAGCTGTTTGTGATCCGCAACGCCGGCAACATCGTGCCCTCCTACAGCCCGCATCCGGGTGGGGTGTCGGCCACGGTCGAATATGCCGTCGCAGTACTGGGCGTGACTGACATCGTGATTTGCGGCCATTCCGATTGCGGCGCCATGACCGCCATCGCCAAGTGCAAATGCATGGATCACTTGCCTGCCGTCAGCGGATGGCTGCAACACGCCGAGTCGGCCAAAGTCATCAACGAATCGCGCCCTCACGCCGATGACGCGGCCAAGGTGAGTTCGATGGTGCGCGAAAACGTCATCGCGCAACTGGCCAACATCCAGACCCATCCAAGCGTGCGCCTGGCCCAGGAAAAAGGTCAGTTGAACCTGCATGGCTGGGTCTACGACATCGAAACCGGTTCGATCGATGCGCTGGAAGCCAGTAGCCGCACCTTTGTGTCGCTGGCCGAACACCCAACGACCTGCGCCGTTTATGGCAAGACAGTTGAAGCGGCTTGATGGGTTTCAGAACGTGGCCAAAAGACGATTGGTGCAGCGCTCCCGGTTTACGGGAGCGCTGCCTTTCAGACGATCGTGATGGTCACTTGTCGTCCGGTCTGGAGGACGATGACGACCGACGCTCGGCGGTTTCCTCGGCGTTGGGCGCCGTTGGAACGCTGCCTGGCGTGAACACGTGAGTGAGCAATTCCCTGGCATCGATCTCGACGACACCCGGCACCGAACGGGCCAGCGCAACGGCCTGCTCACACTGTTTATGGGTGTTGACGCGACCGCTTAACACCACTGTCCCCGCATGGGTTTTGACATGGACCTGCATGGCAAGGCTGGGTTCGGCCAATGCCAGGGCCGACTTCACCCGGCCGGTGATCCACGTGTCGTGCACGACCGCTTCCAGATCATGAGAGTAATGCTGAAATGAATTAAGTTTCATGGCGGACCTCACTCGAAACGCAGACGCAAACACACCTTTTATTATAGTGCGCCTGGCGCCTGCGGTCGGGAGTTGATCAGCGTTTCACTGTGAGGTCGGTCTGGGTCATGCGACTGCGAACGGTGAACACCCCATCGCCTGACAGAATGGCGCTGCGGGCGAACAAACGGCCGCTCTCCCAGTTCGAAAGGCCCAGCTCCGGCTTGTTCAGCGCGTATTGGCCGTCGACCCAACGGGTGATGCCATTGCCGACAAACGGCGCGTTGACCGCATTGTAGAAACCCTCATGCGCAGTCGCGTCCTCACTGATCAGCGACACCGTGAACTGCGGGCTGTAGCGATTGAACAAGGCGATGGCGCGGTCCAGGTCATCGACGATGTTCAGGCTGACTTCCGGGGTTTCTTCCCATTCCCACTCGCGACCCAGCTGATCCTCTGGCAACGGCTCGGCCAAGGCTTCGGTCTGATAGCCTTCGGCGCGGTACACCTGGACGCTCGCGGTTTGCCATTCAGCCGGCAAGTACTGTTCGCTGCCCTCGACGATGTGCAACTTGCAGCCTTGGCCCCGCGCGGTACCGGCCTGCTGCAGCGCATCGAGGAACAGTGGCACCAGCTCCGCAGCGCGGTCACGCTGGATCAGGCAGACGTTCAGGGTGTTACAGACCTTGCGGTCCAGGGAATTGCGCACCACGGCGGCGAAGCGCTTGGCGTCTGCGTCTTTGTCGGCAATCAGCCAGGCGCCACCGGTACCGTGCAGGCTGACGGCGGTGCCGGCCTGTTGGGCGATGCTGCCCAGTTGGCTGACCGCGCGTCCCGAACCACGGGCCACCGCCAGTGACAAACGGCGGTCGGCAAACATCGCCCAGCCCGCCGCATGATTGACGCTTTCGACCAGCGATACCGCGCCGACCGGCAATCCGGCCTCGCTGAGTGCCGGGTTCAGTGCATGAGTGACAATCGCCTGGGCGGTGCCCAACGCATCGCTGCCAATGCGCAACACCGCGGTATTACCGGTGCGCAACACGCCAGCAGCGTCGGCGAAAACATTCGGCCGGCCTTCGAACACAAACGCGACGATGCCCAGTGGCGACACCACTTGCTCGACTTTCCAGCCGTCGTGTTCGACGCAACTGATGACCTTGCCGCGAGTGGCCGGCGCATCGCGCCAGGCCCGCAGGCCGGCGATCATGTCGCGGCGCATGCGCTCATCGGCCAGCAATCGTGTGGTGGAGCGCCCACGGGCTTTGGCGCGGTCGATGTCGGCCAGGTTGGCGGCCTCGATCAAGGCCCAGCAGTCCGGGTTTTCCAAACGTTGTGCAAATAAATCGAAGAAGGTGCTGATCGCCTGATCCGGCACGCTCGACAGCGCGGTGAACGCCGCTTCGGCGCGCTCGATCGCGACGGCTGCCGCTTGCTGGTCCACCACCGGGATCAGCAGCAACTCGCCGCTGACCTGCTCCACCAGCAAATGGTCACCGGGCTGGAAGCGCGCGGCCAGTTCGGGGCTGACGACCGTGACACGATTACCGGCAAAAGGGATCGGCGTGCCAGCGACTAGACGTTCGAGCGCAAGAGACATGAAGCGGTTTCACCATGCAGGGGGCGGCTGGAAAATGTATAGGAAAATCCACGGAGCGTCATTAGCCCCGCCGCCCCGATTGCCTTAGAACACCGACCAGCCAATGCGCTGGCTCAACAACTCCAGCGCCGCCATCCCGGCCAGCGAGTTACCGGCGGCGTTCAATTCCGGTGACCAGACGCACACCGTGAACTGCCCCGGCACCACCGCGACAATCCCCCCGCCCACGCCGCTCTTGCCCGGCAAACCGACGCGATAGGCAAAGTTACCGGCCTCGTCATACAAACCGCTGGTGGCCATGATCGAGTTGACCTGCTGAGTCTGGCGGGCGCTGAGAATTTGTTCGCCACTGTGCTTGCAGAATCCGTCGTTGGCCAGGAAGCAGAACGCCCGGGCCAGGTCGACGCAATTCATGCGCAACGCGCAGTGGCTGAAATAGCTGCGCAACACCGCCTCGACGTCGTTGTGAAAGTTACCGAACGACTGCATCAGGTAAGCCATCGCCGCGTTACGCGCGCGGTGCTGGTATTCGGATTCGGCGACCTTGCCGTCCACCATCACCTGCGGATTGCCGGACAGCCGACGGACAAAATCGCGCATCGACAAGGCCGGCGCGGCAAAGCGTGACTGGTTGATGTCGCAGATCACCAGGGCACCGGCATTGATGAAGGGATTGCGTGGGCGACCGCGTTCGAATTCCAGCTGCACCAGCGAGTTGAACGGCTGGCCGGACGGCTCGTGGCCGAGGCGTTCCCAGATCGCTTCACCCGAGTGATCGATGGCCTGCACCAGGCTGAACACCTTGGAAATACTTTGCACCGAAAACGGCGTCTCGGCATCGCCCGCGCAATACAGCTCGCCATCGTTGCCATACACGGCAATGCCCAACTGATTGGCCGGGACCGTGCCGAGGGCAGGAATGTAGTCAGCCACCTTGCCCTGACCGATCAGCGGCCGGACAGCATCAAGAATCTCGTTCAACAGCGCTTGCATGCCGGGTTCCGAAGTCTCGCCCCGTGGGATTGCGGGGACACGGAGGCTAGACGCCGCTGATTGGCGCTGGATCACAGATTGCTTAAACACATTCTCAAAAACACCCGCTATCCCTTGTGGGAGCGAGCCTGCTCGCGATGAGGCCAGATCAGTCAAATCAATGTTGGCTATCATTCCGCTATCGCGAGCAAGCTCGCTCCCACATTGGATCTGTGTTTTGGCTATGTATCGGAGTGTGTACAGCGGCCATTGCGACACACCCCATCCATAAAACCCCGCCCCCGCGACACATCGCAGATACACCCGCTTGATGAAATGTGCCTGTCGATCGGCCACGCCGATCAAAGCGCTCAACTCACTCAATGCTACGGAGTATCACCATGTTCAAGCTTTCGACTTCTTCCCTGACCCTCGGCCTGATCATCGCGGGCGGCCTGGCCCTGTCCAACGTGGCGTCGGCCTCCGAATCCGAGGCGTTCAGCATGAAACAACTGGCCCACGGCTACAGCCAGGTCCAGGCCGACACCGCGGAAAAACCCGCCGAAGGCAAATGTGGCGAAGGCAAGTGCGGCGCCGGCGAGTAACCCATTGCATGGGGCAACGCGTTGCCCCGCTTCCCAGACAGAACGGAGACCCCGCCCATGACTTCTTCAATTTCATCGGCCGTGAAAGGCCTGCACCTGAACCTCGACCGCGCCGGTAACTGGCTTGCGCCATTGACGCTACGGCTGTTCATTGCCTGGGAATTTTTCGAGTCGGGCCTGGAAAAATGGAACGGCGAAAACTGGTTCGCCGACATCCAGGACGCCTTCCCGTTTCCGTTCAACCACGTGCCGGCCGGCTTGAACTGGGAACTGTCGATGTGGGCCGAGCTGATTTGCGCCCTGGCCATACTCGTCGGCCTGGGGACACGTGTTTCGGCAATCATCCTGATCATCGTTACGGTCGTCGCGACCGCTGCCGTTCACTGGCCAGCCGATTGGTCTACATTGAGTGAGCTTGCTCAGGGTTATGCCATCAGCAACAAGGGGCACGGCAACTTCAAGCTGCCGCTGATCTACCTCGCAGCCCTTATGCCGCTGTTGCTCTCGGGTCCCGGCAAGCTCAGCCTGGATGCACTGTTGGCCCGATTCATCTGGCGTCGCACTCACCCTTGACCGACCAGAGGCTCGGGCGCGTCCTCCACTCCCTGAAACAACGGAGCAATCGCCATGAGCCTCACTCTTTACGGTTTTGACGGCAGTACGTATGTGCGCACTGTGAAGATGCTGCTGTCAGAAAAAGACGCGGACTACGAACAGGTGCAGGTCAACGTGATCAAGGGCGAGCCGCACCTGCCAGAGCATTTGGTGCGTCACCCTTTCGGCAAGGTGCCGGTTATCGATCATGACGGATTCCGTGTGATCGAAACCGGCGCAATCGTCGCCTATCTGGACGAAGTCCTGCCCGGACCGTCCATCACCCCGGATAACGCCCACGACCGTGCGCGCACGCACATGGCCCAGGGGATTTACGATTCCTATGGCTATGGCAACCTGGTGCAGGTGTTCGGCTATCATCTTTTTCCTGACTTTATTGGCGGGCAGAATGAAGAGGCCCGGCGCAAAGGCATCGAAAACTCGAAACGGGTGCTGCGCGAACTGATGAAAATAAAAGGCACCGATCCGTATATTGCAGGTCTTGAACCCAGCATCGGCGACTTTTACCTCGCGCCGGGCTGCGCCTACATCGCGATGACGCCGGATGCGCCACAGGTGTTCGCGGTGGAAGGGTTCGACGGATGGTGGAAACGCATGCAGTCTCTGCCAAGCTTCAAGGCCACACAGCCGCATTAAGCTTCACTCCACCTCACTTGCGAAAACAGGAGCCACCATGAGCGTGACCACCCAATGGATCGAGATCGACAGCGACGAAGGCACATTCGGCGCTTACCTGGCCATCCCGCATACCCGTAAAGGTCCGGGGATTGTGCTGATCCAGGAGATCTTCGGCGTGAATGAACACATCCGCTCGGTCGCCGAGCAATACGCCGCCGACGGCTACCTGGTCATCGCACCGGACCTGTTCTGGCGCAACGGCCACCGCATCGAACTGGGCTACGACGAAGCCGGCTGGAAACGCGCCGTCGAGTTGATGAACGCCACTGACATCGACAAGGCCCAGGCCGACATCAAACTGGCCATCGACGCACTCGATGCGCAGCCAGGCCTGGACGGCGGCATCGCCTCCATCGGTTATTGCTTTGGCGGCTTGCTGTCGTACCTCACTGCCGCCAACGGCCTGGTGGAAGTGGCCGTTGCTTATTACGGCGGTGGCATCCAGAACCACCTGGACCGCGCCGACGACATCGAGGTGCCGTTGTTGATGCACTTCGGCGAACAGGACAGCCACATTTCACTGGAAGCCGTGGAGAAAATCGCCGAGCGTTTCGAGAACAACGACAACGTGGAAATTGTTGTGTATCCAGAAGCCGAACATGGCTTCAACTGCTCGCACCGTGACAGCTATAACCAGCGCGCCGCCGCTGAGGCCCATGGCAATACACTGATCTTTTTGGGTCAGGAACTGTAAGGCCTACGCCAACGCAAAAGGCACCTTCATCCAACGATGAAGGTGCCTTTTTTTTGCTTTGACGCTTAACCGATCACACCTCTTCCACTGCTGAAGTGGCGCCCGGTTTCGGCTGGTCGTTGCGCTCGTGAACATGACGATGCGGCGTACGGTCGATGTTCAGGCTCAGGATTTCCGGACGGCTGTAGTGACCGCGGCCGTCCATCTGGCGTTTACGGATTTCAATCTGGAACAGATCGATATCGGCAATCACCTCGCCCTCGCCTTCGGTCAGTGCGCCGACGACTTCACCCTGAGGGTCGATGATTGCGGTGTAGCAGCCGCCGGAGATCGGCCCGATTTCGCAGCCGGTGTCGGCCATGATCTGGGCTTGTTGTTCCGGGTACAGCCACGCGGTCGAGTTGACCACAAAGCACGCCGACTCCAGCGCGTGCATGCGGATGCTGACTTCCATCTGGCGAGTGAACAAAGGACCTGCGAACGAGCCCGGGTACATCGAGGCGTGGATCTGTTCGCCGTCTTCGATCAAGGCGTAACGCGCCAGCGGATTGTAATGTTCCCAGCAGGCCAATTGACCGATACGCCCGACCGCGCTGTCGGTGGCGCGCAGGCCGGAACCGTCGCCCATGCCCCAGATCATGCGTTCGTGGTAGGTCGGCGAAATCTTGCGACGGGCCTGAATCAACGTGCCGTCGGCATCAAACAGCAACTGCGTGTTGTAGAGGGTGCTGCCATCGCGTTCGTTGACGCCGATGGACACCACCATGTTGGCTTCCTTGGCCGCTTTGCCGATGGCATCGGTGGTCGCCGACGGCACGACAACGGCCTGGTCGAGCAACTTGTAGTGCTCGGAACCCATTTTGTATGGGCTCTGCACAAAGGAAAAGTACGGGTAGTACGGTACGACGGTTTCAGGGAAAACGGCGAACTGCACGCCCTTCTCGCCGAGTTCGCGAATCTTGTTAACGACCTTTTCTACAGTGCCTTCACGGCTGTAGAGAACGGGGGCGATCTGGACGGCAGCGGCTTTGACAATGGTCATGGCGGTGATCTCACTGAGGGAATGGGCTTCAACGAGATCTAGATTACGGCAATCATATTTTGTCTTGAATGTCGAATGCACCACCTTTTAGGACACAGAACAAAAATCAAGCTCGATGGGCGCGCTGAATCACCTGCGGCGGTTGCCCGAACGCGCGGATAAAGGCGCGGCGCATACGCTCGCGGTCGCCAAACCCGGTGTCGGTCGCCACCACATCGATGGAATGCCGACCGGTTTCAATCATCAGTCGGGCCGCCTCCACCCGCAGGTTTTCGATGGCTTTGGCCGGGGTCTGGCCGGTTTCGGCATGGAACACCCGGCTGAACTGCCGGGGGCTGAGATTGGCCGCGCTGGCCAGTTCTTCCACCGACAGCGCCGATTTGAGGTGGTGTTTGGCGTAGGTCAATGCGGCCTGGATGCGATCGGTCTTGGGCTCAAGTTCGAGCATCACGGAAAACTGCGACTGGCCACCCGCGCGCCGGTGATACACCACCAGTTGCCGGGCCACCTGGCGCGCGACTTCGGCGCCGAGATCCTTCTCCACCAAGGCCAGCGCCAGGTCGACGCAAGCGCTCATGCCGGCGGCGGTCCAGATATTGCCATCGTTGATGAAGATACGGTCCTCTTCCACTTTCACCTTCGGGTATGCCCGTTGCAGCGCCGGGGCATGGCACCAGTGCGTGGTCGCCCGCTTGCCATCCAGCAAACCGGCTTCGGCCAGCGCGATAGCACCGGTGCAGATCGATCCCAGGCGCCGGGTGGTCTGGCGGGCGTTGCGCAGGAATTGCACCATGCCCGGCGATGTTGGCCGGATCAGGTTGTCGCCCATCACCAACAGCGTATCGAACGCTCTCTTGTCGAACGCGTGGGTTGCCACGTCAAAACCGGCCGATGTCGGCACCGACCCACCGTGCTCGGACAGCAACACGAGGCTGTACACCGGCTCCTCGGCGACGGTGTTGGCCAACTCGAAGGCGGCGCACATGGCGAGGCCCAATACCTGGAAGCCGGGGTAAACGATGAGTCCTATGTTGTGCACGATGCGTGTCCGTAAAAGTGGCATGAAGGGTTTAAAGCCATAGGATTGAACTCTACGCCTCTGTGCTTTCGGGTGAACAGTTCTTCGATCAGCGGATAACTATTACCCATGTGTATTAGCCGCATTACAACTTTCAGGTTCAACCGAAAGAACTGACATCAGGCCAAAAACCAACGTGCTAATTGGGTCTATACCTAACGTTGTAACCGTCGGCCATTCGAGGGAAAGGCCATGGACACCTCTAAGGATTCAGGTACTAACCTGGCCTTCTGGCTGCCTGGCAGTGCGGTCATCCTGAGTCTGGTGGTTTCGACGTTCGCCCTGACCCGCGAACCGTTCATGGAACCGCGTCCCGTCGGCGCACAATTTCAGGCGCAACTGCCAATCGAAGCGCGACTGTGGCAAGACCCGTTTGATGCGCTGGAGCGTTATCGCAAAAAACTCAACGACGCCAAAAGTCCCGACGCCGGCCACTTATGCAAACCCTCGATCGCCCTGCCGCCCGAGGAATCAGCGGTTCCAGACATGATGGTGGCGCTGGTCGAGGGCGGTCCCTATGCCGATGAAGTCGAACGGCGGCGGCGCATTCGTTACGCGTTGCTGGCAGGTTTCAAGAACTCGCACCGGGTGCCGGATCAAGAGCAATACATCCAGTGCCTGAAACTTCCCGCTGATCTTTCAACCGACTCGCCCAGCGAGACCAACTTCGCCGACATACCCTACGAAATGTTTGTCGATAACCCCTTCGATCCACCGACCGATCCGCAAGACAAACCACTGCCGCCCAAACGCACGATCGTGTTCTGGCTGAAACAGGACGCGCTCGGTACAACTCCGCTGCAAATGCTGGATAAATTGAACAAGACCCTGAGCGCCACACTTCAGTCGGGGTGTAGCGCTCAAGCGTGTCCGCAACGGCCCGACGACGCCAATTTGAAAGTCATCGGCCCGGCCACTTCAACGGTCTTGCGCGGCATGTACCAGGATGAAGCCAACGCCCACGCAACACCGAACATCGAGATCTATTCCCCCCTGGCCACTGCCGACAACGAGACACTCGCCAAAAGCCTCCACCCCCCGGCGAAAGAGCCGCCGGACAAACAGCCGATGAAACTGCTGCGCACCGTCAGCGACGACGGCACCATGACGCAACTGATGCTGGAGGAACTGAAACTGCGTCATGTCGATCCGGCAACCGGTTTGAAGTGCAACAAAGGCAGCTTGCGGCGAGTGGGTTCCGATTGCGCCCGGACCCGTTGGCCGCGCGCCGACCGCATCGCATTGATTTCCGAGTGGGACAGTTTCTACAGCCGCGCGTTGATCGAAAGCTTCAAGGCCCAGGTCGCGGCGGATGCCGGCCTGCGCGAGAAAAAGGAAAAGGCCGCGGTCGATCGCTGGATTCTACGTTTCAGCTATCTACGTGGCCTGGACGGACGCCTCCCGGAGGAAGCCGCCAGCACTGACAAGGCAGCCAGCCCGGATGCCGGCAAAAGCAAGGACGCCACGGCCATTGATTTGAGTCCGCTGGAAAAAGCCGACGGCAACTCCCAGCTGGATTATCTGCGCCGCCTCGCCGATCACATCGCCAGCGAAGACGCGACTTATCGACGCAACGGTGAAAGCGGCATCGGCGCCATCGGCATTCTGGGGGTCGATGCCTACGACAAACTGTTGGTGTTGCAGGCGCTCAAGAGCCGGATGCCGTACAAGCTGTACTTTTCCACCGACCTCGACGCCCGCATGCTGCAACGGGGCCAGGCTCAAACCACCCGCAACCTGATACTCGCAGCGCCTTACGGGCTGACGCTGACACGAGCCCTGCAACAAGACGTGCCGCCGTTTCGCGACAGCTTGCAAAGCTCGGTATTCGTCTCCGTGCTCGCGGCGCTGGCGCCACAGTCCTTCGACGCCAAGCGGGCGAAGTTCGACTACTCGAAATCGGAGCTGCTCTCGCCCGGTATCTACGAGGTCGGCATCAGCGGCTTCATTCCGTTGGCGAGCCCGGTCACCGGCATACGCCCGGTGAGTTGCGAAGCCCCGACACTGCTTTCGCGCTCGGACAGTGACTTGCGTCCACACGACTTGATGGCGTTGCGTTGCCTTCAAGACGCCTCGCCCCCGCCCTACCCGCAGGCCTCCCAGGCCATACGCGAGCAGTTCAAAGCCATTCAATCGTTCTTCTGGGCAGGGCCGCTCACGTTCACCCTGCTGCTGATGGCCGGGTTCATTGCCTGGCGGTGGATCTCGGGGCCGAAGATCGACCCTGACACCAAGCTGGCCTGGGTGCGCGGCGTGCCCATGACGTTGTACATGGTCGCGGTGGCCTGTGCCTTTATCGCCACGCGCTTCTGGCATGCCGAGTTTCTGTGGTTCACGTTCGTGCTGATCCTGCTCGGCATCATCTCGTCGAACCTGATCCGTCGTTCCCGGCAACACGCCCACAGCAAAGACACGACGGCCAGCGCTGACAGCGGCTTTTACGACGCCTCGGCGTGGTACATCGTCGTTCCCCTCGTGGGGTTCGTCCTCGCGTTGATGCTGGCGTATCAAATGCGCAGCACATTGACGGGCGAAGGCCTGGGTGAACCGATGTTTCTGTTTGAAGGCATCAGTGCCTGGCCGACCGTGGCGCTGCGCGTGGCCGCCGTACTGATATCGCTCTCGGCGCTGGCATGGGGCTGGCGCAACCTGCGCGTCAACAGAGCCGAAATCGAAAACGCCTACCATTTGCGCCAGTACATGCGCCGCTACCGGATCGGTGTGTGCGGGCAGATCCTGCGCTTTCTGCGCCACTGCAAGCGCTGGAACCTGCGGCGCAGGTGCAATGAACTGGGAAACGGCCTGCTGCTGATATTTTTCCCGTTGATGAGCGCCAATGACGACTGGTCAAAACCTTGTCAGTCCGCGGAGGCCAGCTGCGAGGACGGGCGCAAAATGATCTCCATTGCACGCTTCTGGGGTGAACACTGCGTATGCGGATCGTTCGGTGCCCGACTGCTTCGCGCCCTGCTCGCCACGTGGGTTTTCGTCGTGGTCACCAGCGTGCTGTTTGTGGTGTGGCCCATGGAGCACTCTCCGGTGCGCGGCGATTCAATCGTGTGGATGCTCAGCTGGCTGATTCCCACCCTGGTGTTCCAGATGCTGGTGTTCTGGGTCGTGGATGCCAATCTGCTGCTGACGCGTTTCATCCGGCACCTGAGCGGGCATCATGTGATCTGGCCCAAGTCGTTGCAGCTGGAACACCAGAAGATTTTCGGCATGCTCAAACACCCCTGCATCGACGAGTGGGTGGACATGCAGTTGATCGCCACCCGGACCTCGGCGGTCAGCCGCCTGATCTACGCACCAACGGTGGTCATGTTGATCCTGTTGGCGGCGCGCAGCAGCGTGTTCGATAACTGGCCGACCCCGCCCAGCATGGTCATTTCGTTTTTAATCACGGCGCTGATCCTGCTCGCCTCTGCGCTGTCATTACGCCGGGCAGCGGAAAAGGCGCGCACGATCGCGTTGCAACGGATCGATGCCTACCTGCTGCAAACGCCGAAAGCGCCAGGCCCCTACGAGAAATTCCAGATCATTCGCGAGCGCGTCGCGACGCTCAATAAAGGCTCGTTCTCGCGTTATTCCGAGGACCCGCTGATCCGCGCGCTGTTGTTGTCGCTGACCGGCATTGGCGGTTCGGCGATTGTCGATGCGTTGAACTATGCGAAGTTCTAAGCGCATGGCATGGGCGCCGCGTGCCTACTTCGCCGACCCGTCATGCGGCTTGTAGAACTGGAACATACCGGTTTCAGCCGTTTTGATGTACTCCTTGGCCCAGTCCGGTTTTACCGTGCGGTCATGGAAATACATGGCGCCACCGGTGCGATCCGGCAACTGTTTGTTGAGGGCCTTGCGCGCGATTTCCTTGGCGAGCGCGTATTGGGTCTCTTCCTGGGCCGTGTCCGGGCGCCCGTCGCACCACCAGGAGAACTGACATTTCTTGGTTTCAGAGCCTTGCTTGACCACCGCACACACCGTGTCAGGAAAACCTTCGTGACCGAGGCGGTTCATCACGACATTGGCGACCGCTTCCATGTCGGCGGTGTCTTTGCCTTTGGCCTCCCAATAAATGGAGCGGGCCAGGCAGGTAATCGTCTCGTCCAGAGGTGCATTGCCGGACGGGTCGACTGCCTGGACCTCGGATTGGGTAATCTTCTCGGATTTGGGCACGGGTACGTTGTCGCCCTTTTCCGCCGCTTTCTGCTCAAGCACTTGAGCCTTGTCTTGAGCCACTTCTTTTTTTTGTTCCTGGTCGTCGGCGATGGCCTGACCGGCGAGCAGGGTCACGGCGAGTAATGCTGCGATCCATTTAACGGACATGGTGGGAACACTCTGAAAGTCGTCGATTCAGTGTAGTAGCCAAATCATGTCAAAGGTTAAGCAACAATCTGCAAAAAGCCATTGCCTTGAACGGGGTGAGTTCGCGCATTATGGGCGCACTCAGTCAAAGGGGATTTCCATGCGCGTTCCGTCATCCGTTTTGCGCCTCGTCGCGTTGCCGTTGGGCCTGGTGTTTGCCGCCACTGCCGTGGCAACCGAGGATTCGCAACTGGTCGAATCGATCAACGTTTACCGCAGCCAGGCGCAGCGCTGCGCCAATCAGGCTTCATCGGAACTGCCACCGCTGACGAGCGACTCGCGCCTGGTTTTGTCGCCCACCGGCAACGTTGATTTGCAGCAGGCGATGGCCCGTGCGTCGTACCCGATGGTCAACGTGCAGGCGATCAGCATGTCCGGTCCGCGTGATGCGGCGTCCGCCATGGCGGCGATCAAGGAGAGCTTTTGCCAGGTGGTGCTGAACCCGCAATTCATCGACGTCGGTGTCAGCCATGAGGGTCGCGACTGGCGCATCGTACTGGCGCGTCCACTGCTGACCGCACGCTTGGGCGACGCCACGGCAGAAGGCCAGAAGCTTCTGGAAACGCTCAACGCCGCTCGCAGCCAACCTCGCCAGTGTGGCAGTCAACCGTTCACCGCGACCTCGCCGCTGGCCTGGAACGCGACATTGGCGGCAGCGGCCGAAAAGCATTCCCGGTCCATGGCCAACAACAATTTTTTCGACCACAAGGACCGCGACGGCCGTACGCCCGGGGACCGTGCCGAACTGGAAGGTTACAGCGGCCAGCAAGTCGGCGAGAACATTGCCGCCGGGCAAGACACCGTGCGCAAGGTCGTCGACGGCTGGCTGGCCAGCCCCGGTCATTGCGCCAACCTGATGAACCCGCAATACCACGAGTTGGGCGCCGCCTACGCAGTCGATCCGAAGAGTGATGCCGGGATCTACTGGACAGCCATGTTCGGTGCGCAATAACGGCGATAGCGAGAGCGGTGATGCACCGCTCTTACAACGTATGTTGTCTGTTGCCGATGTCTTTGGCTTTTTCGATGGCCCACTCCATGGCCCCTTCGAGGTCCAGCAAGTGCGGGGACGGATGCTTGTCCTCTTCAATCACCGACCCGTCCGGCCGGTAAACGCCGATGAACATTTTCAGGGAGCCATCCCTCAATATCTCGGCTTTCACCGCGATCCTGCATCCGTTGGAAAGCGTTTCCTTGTGCTCCTCATGGCGTTCAGTCATCGCTGTCTCCCTCTCGTCGTGGATAGCAGGGTTTGCCGTCATTCTTTCTGAGCGTAGTAGAAGTTCGACCAGGATTACCCCTGGCCGCTGGCAGGCGGTTTTATCGGTCGCGAACCTCACAGGACAGCGGCGTAATGCCACCTATACTCCATTCCACCAACCCCGCCCGGGGCCTGCACTACCAACAATAAAAAGCAGAGGTGGAACATGGTCTGGCAGCAAGTCTACGATCCCTTTGGTAACCCGGTGCTCTCAACCATTATGGCCGCAGTGCCGGTCGTGGTGATGCTGGCATCCCTTGCGTTTTTCCATATCAAGGCGCATCTGGCGGCATTGTTGGCCCTTGGTTCTGCCCTGTTGATCGCCATCTTCGCGTTCGGCATGCCCGCGAACATGGCCGGCACGGCGGCGCTGTTCGGCGCCGCCAACGGCCTGTTGCCGATTGGCTGGATCGTGCTCAACATCATCTTCCTGCACCGGCTGACCACCGAGAACGGCTCGTTCAAAGTGTTGCAGGATTCCCTCGCGCGCATCACCGACGACCGACGCCTGCAATTGCTGCTGATTGCTTTCTGCTTCGGTGCTTTCTTCGAAGGCGCTGCCGGGTTCGGCACGCCGGTGGCGGTGACCGGGGCGATCCTGATCGGCTTGGGTTTCTCACCCCTGGCGGCGTCTGGCCTGGCGTTAATTGCCAACACCGCGCCCGTGGCGTTTGGCGCCTTGGGCACGCCCATCATCACCCTGGCCAAGGTGACCGGGCTGGATGAAATGGAGCTGTCGATGATGGTTGGCCGACAATTGCCGTTCTTCTCGGTGCTGGTGCCATTCTGGCTGATCTGGGCTTTTGCCGGCTGGCGCAAGATGCTGGAAATCTGGCCGGCCATCCTGGTCGCCGGTGTCAGCTTTGCCGTGCCACAGTTCCTGGTGTCCAACTACCACGGGCCGATGCTGGTCGACGTGATCGCCGCGCTGATCTCCATGGCCTGCCTGACCCTGTTCCTGAAAGTCTGGAAACCGGCCACGGTGCACACCTCCGCCGCGCTGTCGGGGCGTGTCGACACTTCAAAAATAGACGCCGAACATGAGCAAAAACCCGAAATCAGCGGCACCTTTGCCAGCGATGCAAAACCGGCGGTGATGCGTGCGTGGATGCCGTGGATCATCCTCACGGTCTTCGTTTTCGCCTGGGGCACCCAAGGTTTCAAAAACATGTTCGACACCCGCCCGGCGATTGACCCGACGACCCAATCAGCCAAGCTCGACCCACAAGGCAAACCGCTGCGCGAAGCCAATCCGGTGTTCGCCCCGGCCGTGACTTTCACCACCTTGCACCTGCAAGTGGAAAAGGTTCCACCGGTGGTGCCTGCGCCAAAAACCGAGGAGGCGATCTATAAATTTACTTGGTTCACCAGCACCGGCAGCGGCATCCTCCTGGCGGCCATCGTCGGCGGACTGCTGATGGGCTATTCGATCCCGCAACTGGCCCGCCAATACCTGCGAACGTTGTGGGTGGTGCGCTATTCGCTGATCACCATTGCGGCGATGTTGGCCCTGGGCTTCCTCACCCGCTACTCGGGACTGGACGCAACCATGGGTTTGGCCTTCGCCGCCACCGGGATCTTCTACCCCATGTTCGGCACCCTGCTCGGCTGGCTCGGCGTCGCCTTGACCGGCTCGGACACGGCCTCCAACGTGCTGTTTGGCGGCTTGCAACGGGTGACTTCCGAACAACTGGGACTCAGCCCGGTGTTGATGGCCGCGGCCAACAGCTCCGGCGGGGTCATGGGCAAAATGGTCGATGCCCAGTCGATCGTGGTGGCGTCCACGGCGACTCGCTGGTACGGACATGAAGGGGAAATCCTGCGCTACGTGTTCTTCCACTCCATTGTGCTGGCCATTCTGGTCGGTGGCCTGGTCACGTTGCAGGCGTATGTCGCGCCGTTCAGCCATCTGGTGGTGGGCGGGCATTGATGAGCTGAGGTCATTGTGTGATCCACGCCCGGCGATCTGGCCGGGTTGTGGCGAACGATGCGGTGCGGTGTGGATGAGGTGCCGAATGCGCTAAATACTGCTTTACTGATTCAAAGCCTGGACCCATGGGAAGTGCACCGATGGAACGCCTGACCGCCAAAGACTTCTCCCCGGAACTGCTTGAGCTCTATGACTATTACGCCCATGGCAAAATCAACCGGCGCGAGTTTCTTGACCGGGCGGCGCTGTTCACCTTGGGTGGCCTGACGGCCAGTGCTCTGCTCGCCGCGCTGAGCCCCAATTACGCGCTGGCCGAACAAGTGGAGTTCACCGACCCGGACATCCTCGCCGAGTACATCAGCTACCCCTCGCCCAAAGGCCATGGCAATGTTCGTGGCTATCTCGTGCGTCCAGCCAAAGCCACCGGCAAAGTGCCGGCGGTGCTGGTCGTGCATGAAAACCGTGGGCTCAACCCCTACATCGAAGACGTCGCCCGGCGCGTCGCCAAAGCGGGATTTATTGCACTCGCCCCGGATGGTCTGAGTTCGGTGGGAGGCTATCCCGGCAACGACGACAAAGGCCGCGAGTTACAAGCGACTGTCGATCCTGAAAAGCTCATGAATGATTTTTTCGCCGCCATTGAATGGCTGATGAAACTGGATGGCGCCACGGGCAAGGTCGGGATTACCGGCTTCTGCTATGGCGGCGGTGTCGCCAATGCCGCTGCCGTGGCGTACCCCGAGCTGGCAGCAGCCGTGCCCTTCTATGGCCGTCAGCCCAAGGCCGAAGATGTGCCAAAAATCCAGGCGCCACTGCTGCTGCATTACGGCGAACTGGACAAGGCGATCAACGAAGGCTGGCCAGCGTATGAAAAAGCGTTGAAAGCGGCGGGCAAAACCTACGAGGCGTATATCTATCCCGGCTGCAATCATGGTTTTCATAACGACTCCACGCCTCGTTACGATGAAGCCGCAGCGAAACTCGCGTGGGACAGGACGGTGGCCTGGTTTCGCAAATACCTGGTGTAGAAGCATCGGCGGGGAGCAACTATCAATTCCTTCGATCTTTTACATCATGAAGCCGAATTTTTTATTTTTCAGCGGCATGTTCAAGATGGCGCCACTTCCAATAATTCTGGCGATAGCTTCATGAACATAAATTTTGCGTTTGCGTGCTTGATCGTCGTGTCCTTTGCCATTGCCCTGGGCCACGGCTGATAGCGCGTCCCTGGCTCAATCGTCCGCCTGCTCCACTTCAAGGCCGAGCTTTCGATAGTCCTCGACATCGCCCGAGGCGACATGTCGCTCGGTGATCAGCGTGTGAATGCGGTTGCACGGCGCGACCACAAAAGGCTCGACCGCCCCCAGTTTGTCCGCGGTTGTCACCGCCACCACATGGGACGCGCTGTCGAGCATCGCCAGCTTTATCGGCACCTCATCAAAATGCAGCGAGCTGATGCCGACTTCCGGGTGGATCGCACAGACCCCGGTGAACAGCAGATCAGCCTTGATGCCCTCGATCAGTCGCAGCGCTTCATGTCCGCTGGCAGACATCGTCGCCGGGTTGAGTTGGCCACCGGCCAGGATCACCTTGACGCCTGGGTATTCGGCCAACGTGATGGCGATCATCGGCGATGCCGTCATGGCCGTGATGACAATGTCCGAGGGCAACGACCGGGCGATCTGCAGCGTCGTGCTGCCCGAATCGAACATCACAATCTGGCCGTTGTGCACTCGACTGGCCGCGAGTTGCGCCAGGCGGGTTTTCACCTCATCGGTTTCGTTCACCCGGGTAAAGAAGTCCTTGCCAGTGTCCTTCGGACGCGGCAACGCCCCGCCGTGCACGCGCTGCACCAGGCCAGCAGCGTGCAACTCTGCCAGGTCGCGGCGAATGGTGTCTTCGGAAACGGCAAAATGCTGGCTCAATTCCGAAGCCATGACCTTACCGTCACGCTCCAGGATCAGGAGGATTTTTTGCCGACGCAGCGAAGGGAGCTCGACTATCGAATGCTGATCTTGCATGTTAATGCCTGTTTTTGCGTGTTTTTGCAAGATTAGCCAAGCTGCCCCGTAAACACAATCGGAACGGATTCTCTGGCGAGGAGAAAATCTGACAGATAAGCGGTCGCGCAATACGCGGCGGATGGCCGATGTTGGACTAGCGTTATAAGTCCAAGCTGGCCAATCCAGCCTTTTTAAAGTGGTGAACTACATGGAAAAGATCGCCCGAAAGTTAGTCAACTCATCGGCGCCCCTTATAGCGTGCGCAGGACTTGGACTAATGATTGGATTAGGTTATCCGGTCATTGCACAGGCCGATGAAGCAAGCGCCAAAAGCTTGCTAAAGAACATGTCCGACTATATGTCAGCGCAAAAAAACATATCGTTTAACTACGACACGGACCTTGAAGTTGTCACCCGAGAAAAACAGAAACTCACCGTGGCGGCGTCCGGCACGGTCATCATTAACCGGCCTGACAAAATCCGTTCCACGCGCACGGGCGGATTTGCCGATGTCGAGATGTTGTTCGACGGCAAGACCCTGACCCTGTTTGGCAAAAACGCAAACGCTTATACCCAGGTTGAAGCCCCTGGCACGATTGATCATTTGATTAACGAGTTAAGGGACAAGTACAACCGCCCCTTACCGGGCGCCGACCTCTTTGTCGACAATCCAGCGGCGCAATTGATGGAAGGCGTCAATGACATCAAGGATTTGGGCAGCGGTGTGATTGGCGGCGTCGAATGCGACCATCTGGCGTTCAGGGCCAAGGACGTGGATTGGCAGATCTGGATCGCCCAAGGCGAGCGTCCCTACCCTTGCCGCTACGTCATCACCTCCAAGCAAGTGGCGGGCGGTCCGCAATACAGCATTGAAATCAGGGACTGGAAAAGCGGCACCGAAGTGGCCGCTGATAACTTCGCCTTCAATAACACCACAAACGCCAAGAAAATGGAGTTGAAGGACCTGCCCAACGGGGATGACTTGCCGAAAAACTTTGTGCGAGGAAAAGCCAAATGAAGCTCTTGATAAAAACAGCTGGCTTGCTGGCGGTGACGTTCGTCCTGTGCGCCGCGCTCGAACTCGGGGAAACCCTGTCGATCCCAGGCGTACACAGCGTTGTTTCACCGGCCGAAGCGGTCGTCGGGCGCCCTCTCACTCCGGTCAGCGTGGCTGGAGTGGCAAGGCGTTCGGTGCGGCGGTGCGCAGTGGGGGTTCGTTACTGCTGATGATAATTGGCACTTACCGGGTCATGGGCCCGGTAAGATTTAAAAACACGTGTGCGCCTGTAACTTAAGTAATATAAAACCCGCCAGTCTCATTTTTTTATCAAACTTTGTTGCACTCGCTTAACACTGACTCAAACTTATTACACCTTTCGTAAAAAGTAACATGTGCCTGCATTGACGAGCTTATCAAACGCGCTTTTCATTAATCCAAAGGGCCGAATAAACATCACTCGGCCGCATCAAAAAAGCGCAAGACTCGCCAAAGGACACTGATCATGCTCATTATCGACACGCCCTATAAAACGACGGCAAAACTTAGCTGCCTGGCAAAAGAAAATGTACAAACCATCATTCGTTACTACAACTTCAGCAACTCAGTAAGTTTTCCCGACAAGTGTTTAACGCTGATGGAAGCGCAATCCATTTGTGCCCAGGGAATGAACATTGCCGTGGTATTCCAGCAACGACAAAACAGCGCAGACGACTTCTCGGACGCCAAAGGGTATGAAGCAGGACGCAGGGCCTACCGCTATGCCAGCAATGACATTGGGCAACCCGAGGGTTCGGGGATCTATTTTTCCGTCGACTTCGATGCCAGCCCCGCTGAAATCACCGGCAGCATCATTCCTTTTTTCCAGGGCATCCAGCGAGCTTTCGAAGAGCTATCCGGCAGTCAGCCGGCCTATCGGGTCGGCGTCTATGGCTCGGGAGCCACCGCTGCTGCGTTGTCGAAAAACAACTTGTGCTCGCTGGTCTGGCTCGCGATGTCATCGGGGTTCAGGGGGACGAAAGACGCGATCAGGAGTGGCGCCTACAACATTCAGCAAAAGGCCCCGGAAGCCACATTGTGCGGTTTGGGCCTCGACTACAACCTCATCAATCCTCAACAGAGTGATTTCGGCGCGTTTGTTGTCCCTGTCGAAACGTCGTCAGTCCCGACGGCTGTTTCTGCGCCCACCCATGAGGTGATATCGCGAACCAGTCTGAGGCTGCGTGGTGGTCCCGGCACCGAGTACAGCGTGTTGGGTAGCTTGAAGCCCAGGCAGCTGGTCGTGGCGAAACCGGTCAATCCCGACTGGTCGAGTATTGATCTTCAGGGTGATGGCTTGATCGATGGGTTTGCGGCTTCGGCATTTCTAAAAGAGTTGGGATAAACGGCGCAGTTCGGGTCAGTTAGCGGCAACCTGACCCCTGCTTGCAGATGTCACCAACACCTTCAGCGAAGCATCGAACTGCTTCAACGCATCGACCTGCACCCCGTTTTGCTGGTCTATCTGCGCAGCGATCTCCGGAGCGGCCTTGCCATGCACCCAGACCGAAGGCATCTGTTGTTCCCGTGAACCTTCGGCCTTGCCAATGTACTGCAGGTTCGAATCGTAGAACTTGGCGAGGAAGCGCGCTTCGACCTGATTGTTGCGCTTGGACACCAGGCGGCTGTAGGTGTCCAGCATCACCACGACGTCGGGATGGGCTTGCACCACTGCGTCGAGGCTGTCGTAGACGGTCACCGAGGCAAATTCCTTTTGCAGCGAGCCCTTGAGCCAATTGATCGCCAGTGTCGGATCGGAGCTCTTGACGAAGGCGCTGCTGATGCGCGAGTCCAGCGCCGGGTTCTTCGCGCCGTTCAGTGCCACAGCATGGTACTGCTCAAGGTATTCGATGGTGTTGAGGGTGTTCTCGCTGTACAGCACGCCCACCGACTGGGTGCGCTGCAAGCTGGCGGTGCTGTCGCCCACCGGCAGGAAATGGCACGCCGGATCGGCCGCGTAAGCCGGTACGGTGGCGGCAACGCCGGTGGTCAATACGGCGACAAGCGCCAACAAGGTAGAGATTCTCATCGCGCAGGTTCCTTCAGAGGCGACTTCGGTATGACGTTATCTTCCTCTCATGACAGAAAAACAGAACTCGCATTCCTTGATGGTCATTATTGATTAAACGAATGGTTGCGCGGGGTTGATCGGGAGGGCCAGTGGATATCTGCGCGAAGCCGATTATGCTTCTAGAAACCCTGCAGCGATGCGAGGCCGCCAGCCTGTGTGCAGGCTTCGCGCAATGTTTAATCCGACGACATCAGCCCAAGGGCCTGGGTGCGGCAAACGATAGTGAGGTACTCCGGCCTATAACAAGAAAGACGGAGAAGACTCATGGCCGCAATCGACAGCGCTACCACGGGCAACACATCCAACCACGGGATCACCAAGGAGGAGCGCAAGGTCATTTTCGCCTCCTCCCTGGGCACCGTGTTCGAATGGTATGACTTCTACCTGTACGGTTCCCTCGCAGCGATTATCGCCAAGCACTTCTTCGCTGGCGTCAACGAGACAACCTCGTTCATCTTCGCGCTGCTCGCCTTCGCCGCAGGCTTCGCCGTTCGTCCTTTCGGTGCCGTGGTGTTCGGCCGGCTGGGCGACATGATCGGGCGCAAGCACACCTTCCTCATCACCATTGTCATCATGGGTCTGTCCACGGCCGTGGTGGGCTTCCTGCCCGGCTACGCGACCATCGGCGTGGCGGCACCGATCATCCTGATCACCTTGCGCCTGTTGCAAGGCCTGGCGCTGGGCGGTGAGTACGGCGGCGCGGCGACCTACGTGGCCGAACATGCACCGAAGGGCCGGCGCGGCTACTTCACCTCGTGGATACAAACCACGGCCACCCTTGGGCTGTTTCTCTCGCTGCTGGTGATCCTCGCTTGCCGCACCGCGCTGGGCACCGAAGCCTTCGAGGCCTGGGGCTGGCGGATTCCGTTCCTGCTGTCGATCCTGCTGCTGATCGTCTCGGTGTACATCCGCCTGCAACTCAGCGAGTCGCCGGTGTTCCTGAGAATGAAAGCCGAGGGCAAGTCTTCAAAGGCGCCGCTGACCGAATCCTTCGCGCGCTGGGAAAACCTCAAGATCGTGATCATGGCCCTGCTCGGCGGCACCGCCGGCCAGGCCGTCGTCTGGTACACCGGTCAGTTCTATGCGCTGTTCTTCCTGCTGCAGACGCTGAAGATCGACCCGCAGACCGCCAACCTGCTGATTGCCGGTTCGCTGCTGATCGGCACGCCGTTCTTCGTCATCTTCGGCAGCCTGTCCGACCGGATCGGCCGCAAAGGGATCATCATGGCCGGCTGCATCCTGGCGGCAGTGACCTACTTCCCGATCTTCCATGCGCTGACCCAATACGGTAACCCCGACGTGTTCATCGCCCAGGAGAAGAACCCGGTCACGGTGGTGGCCGATCCTGCGCGTTGCTCGTTCCAGTTCGACCCGGTGGGCAAAGCCAAATTCACCAGTTCCTGCGACCTCGCCAAGACCGTACTGGCGAAACGCGCCATACCCTACAAGAACCTCAAGGCTGAACCGGGCACCGTCGCGCAGGTGCGCATCGGCGACAAAGTCATCCAGAGCTTCGAGGGCACCGGTATGCCGGCCGCCGACTTCAAGGCCAAAAACGACGCCTTCGCCGCGACCCTCGGCACAGCGCTCAAGGAGGCCGGCTACCCCGAGAAGGCTGACCCGGCCAAGACCAATTACCCAATGGTGCTGCTGCTCCTGACCATCCTGGTGATCTACGTGACCATGGTCTACGGCCCGATTGCCGCCTGGCTGGTGGAACTGTTCCCGGCACGCATCCGCTACACCTCGATGTCGCTGCCCTACCACATCGGCAACGGTTGGTTCGGCGGCTTCCTGCCGACGGTAGCGTTCGCCATGGTCGCGGCCACGGGCGATATCTATTACGGGCTGTGGTACCCGATCGTCATCGCCGTGATGACGGCCATACTCGGTACTTTCTTCCTGCCGGAAACCAAGGATCGGGAAATTCATCACACCTGATGGCACACGGGCCCTCTCGCACCCGGGGGAGGGCCCTGCAAACATGATCAAACGGTCTACGCTCATCTTCATTGCCACGGGACTTCCCGTACACCGAGAGGGGCAGCACCATGATCCGCGTCCTGTTGACCGTTTTTATGCTGTCGCTAGGCATCCCGGCCCATGCCGGGATGATGCCATTTCCCGCCGCTTTTCACACGCAAGACATCCCGGTCGAAGGCGCCAAAATCCATGTTCGCGTCGGCGGCAAAGGCCCCGCCGTGGTGCTGTTGCATGGTTTCGGCGACACCGGCGACATGTGGGCGCCACTGGCAGCCGATCTGGCCCGAGACCATACCGTCGTGGTCCCGGATTTGCGCGGACTGGGTTTGTCGTCGATCCCCGAGGGTGGCTACGACAAGAAAACCCAGGCCGCTGATGTTCGTGGCGTGTTGGCTGCGCTGGGTATCGAACATGCGGTGGTCGTGGGTCACGACATCGGCACCATGGTCGCCTTCGCCTACGCCTCGCGCTATCCGCAACTGACCGACCGCCTGGTGGTGATGGATGCGCCCGTACCGGGCATTCCACCCTGGAACGACATTGTCCGTTCACCGATGCTGTGGCACTTCGATTTTGGCGGGCCGGATGCCGAGCGCCTGGTCGCCGGTCGTGAACGCATTTACCTGGACCGCTTCTGGAACGAATTCGCGGGTGATCGCAGCAAGGTCGATGAAGCCACCCGTCAGCATTACGCCAAACTCTATGCCCGTCCCGGCGTAATGCATGCGGCTTTTGCGCAGTTTCGCAGCATTCGTCAGGACGCGGTGGACAACGAAGCCTCGATGAAAACGCGACTGACCATGCCAGTACTGGCCGTCGGTGGGGAAAAATCCTTCGGCAACAACGAAGCCATCGTGATGCGCAACGCGGCGGACAACGTGACAGAAGTGGTGATTCCGGGCGCGGGGCATTGGCTGATGGAGGAAGCGCCGACCCAGACCATCGCGGCGATCCGTCACTTTATTGGCCAGTGACCCGACAGATCACAAGGCCGATTGAACCCCGGCCCTCATCGTGTTTTCGAAATCCTAAAGCGCTGATCGTCGCCACGAGCAGCGCCATTGCAGAGGAAATCCCGATGAACAGTAAATGGCTGTTTCTGCTCGCCTGCCTTTGCCCAACCCTGGTCATGGCCGAAGGTTGCGACGTCCTGACCCACTCGCAAAGCCCTGTCGTTCCGGTCATCGAATCCCATAGTTGTTATGAGTACGACGGCATGCCGGTCAACGCCATCGATTGGTCATGCAGCAACGAAAGCAAGGACATGCTCACCAGCACCAAGAAAAAAGTCGAACAGTGCGGCGACCACTATCAGGCCACCTGCATCGCGACGCTGACCCAGGAATCGCTGGCCAATCCTCATTCCACCAGCAAGGACAAGAACAGCACCTCGGTCAACATTCCCGACAATGCTCAAGTCACCACGTATTACTACGATGCGGAACATTTGGACCAGGCCAGGATTGATTGCGAGTCGGGGGGTGGTCACTGGAAAGCGCAGTGACGACGCTGGTTGATACGTCGTTGTTACATCAGTCGATCAGCCGGTTGGCGTGTTGTTACCTTAGCGACCGTGTTGTCACTTCTGCGTCGCTCGGCAGGCCAATTAGAGTATGGCCTTCGGTGTGCTGGCGGGGACGAGAGGTCTTATCGGCCCTGCCGTGCGCCGATCCCCCCCATCACGGAAGAGGTGACACCATGAGTTTCGTAACCGTTGAAAAGAACCAGAGCAGTGCCCCATCGGAAGCCGACCTGAAAAAGGCCATGGTCGACTCTGGCGGCAAACCGGGCGAGGTTTCCGGGACCAACGCCGCGCGCAAGCTGAACTACACCGGCACGGTCAATCACACCACGTATGAGAACAAGCTGATCGAGATTGCCAAAGGCAAGCGCACCAGCTGGAACTTTGTCTGGGCCGACGCGAAGGTGAGCACACCGGCGCATTGAGGCCACGGTGGGGCGGTCGAACGGCCGCCCTGCTGTTTCAAGTCGCGGGCTCACTTGATACAATCCCGTTACGCTGATTGTTACCTTCAAGCTTTACCCACGGTTCATGACCTTCCCGCCTGTAACGCCAAGATACTTCGCCGCCCTGCCCCTCCCGCCTACAGTGAAGCCGTCAATGTGTTTAGAGGGTGCTGATTCATTGCCCGCTGCGCATTGATTGCCTAACACAACCAAGGAAGAGGAAAGCCATGAGTAAGTCGAGCGCTGTAAGCAAGCAAGCTCTGCAACTTCACAATGATGTGCAAGAGGCCCTCAAATCGTTCCAGAGTCTGGCCCCCACGGCCCTGAAAACGTCTGACTACAGCAAGGTGCTGACGTCGACCCTGGCGGCCACTCAAAAGTCAGTCACGATCGAGATCGCCCCCGATGACCTGACGCTGCTCAAGCAGTCAGGCTACAAGCTGTGCTTCGCCAAGAAAGTCGGCAACGAAGCCTACAACGTCGTTTGGCAGTCCTATGACAAATACCTGAGCAACAATGGCTTCAGCTGGACACCTCAGTACCAGCTGTTCGGGTCCAATACTTTTCAGGCTGATGTGACGGTGAAGGTATCGACCAACATCGTCACGATCGGCCTGGGGCAACAATCGGTACTGAGCGCGGAAGGTTTGTTGGGGCCAGCAGTAACCGGTGGCCCGGACATTTCCATCACCCTGGATAACGAATACGGCCCGATCCACCCCGGCATTAATCAATTGTCCGTTGGCATCGACGGCAAGCAGGTCAGCACTCCGATCTACGTGGCCACCAACCAGGTGGTCACCGGCAACACCGTTCTGACCCCTGTCGAGACCATCCTCGTGTGGTTCGAGCAGAACGTGCAGACCAGCACCATGTTCAGCACTTCGCGGTCCAAGGCCGTTGAAATCGACCTGACCGTGGTTAACGATGCGACCCGCCTCTACGAAGACGGTAAATGGAAAACGGTGTAAACGCCGCACCGGGGGCAACCACGCGGTTGCCCCTTTCATTCAAGAAACGTCACCGCCTCCCCGGGAGAAATACCCGGTCAACGACCGACAGATCGACTCCGCCAGATCTTCCTGAGTGGCGATGCCATAAGGCCGATTGCGATCAAACTGCTCCGACCAGCGTATTCGCCCCTGAGCCACATCAATCAGGCGCACCGAGGTGCGGACACGGCTCGGCTCCACCCGCACACTGCCTTCCAGCGAATAATTGCCGCGCCCGGCCCGCATGACGTCCGAGGCTTTGATACTGCTGCGCGCCACCTTCATCAACACAGGGTTGGTGCGGCTTTGCGACTGTTCGAAGGTCTCGAATAACCGGCAGCTCAACTCCTCGCTCAGGCCACGGGTAAAGTCATCGCCGTCGCGGGTGATGCAGGTAAATGGCTGAATTTGCAGCACCGGATGGCGAGTCGCGACGCCCTTGGGCCTGAGCCGCTGATACGCCAGGCGATAACAACCGGGCGGTATGCTCAGGTGCACCGGGTCCAGTTGACCCGTGGTGGCGTAATGCGTCGCGAGCTTGCGCCGCAAGCGGCCCACCTGCACCCGCACCACCGGATCATCGCCGGTGCAGTAAACCGCTGGATCTCGGCGAAACACCGCCAGACCGATGGCATGCTCGGTGAGCGGCGTGTTCGAACATTGAAGGTCGTGCTCGACCAGAAAGCGCAGCAGACTGCCCATTCGCCGGGACTTGGCAAACACCGGACTGGCCAGTAGCAACGCCAGCACGCGCTCCATCTCTTCACGATCGAGCGGCTCGGGAACCCCCTCGGCACTCGAATTGCCAACGTGTTTGATCACCATTGCCTGCCTCCGTGCAGGTTACCGACAATCGCTGGCCACCCCGATGGAGTGGATATGGATACTGAAGTCGTACTCCATGGCAACGCGCAACGCCCGACCGTTAGAGGACTCGGGCGCTGCAACGTCGAAGCTTAGCAGCCGCAACGCAATGTCGAGGATATTGTGACGATCGTCACACTGGCCGCTGCGCGTCGTGCACGGTTTGCCGCAGCAATGGCTTGCGCATGCCCACTGATCCGTATTTTTGCGCGCTGGCTGCCTCTGTACCAAAACCACCCCTCGTCCAACAATGAGCGACGCAGGGGCGCAGTTTGTTAATATCCACGCGCTTTTTTCGTCTGACTCATCAGACGCAGTCGTTCTCAAGTCGCAACACAGGAATGCTTTTCCATGAGTACGTTGTATACCCGTCGCACGGTCCTGCGCGGCATGAGCCTGTTGAGCCTGGGTCTGCTCGCCGGCTGCGATGGCGGCAGCAAGCTGTCGTTCAAGTACGGCAAGGACCTCAGCGACAAGATCATGGGGCGTACCTTCAAGCTCAAGGACGCCCAGGGCGAAACGAAGATGCTGACCAGCTATCGCGGCCTGATGCCGATGGTGTTCTTCGGTTTCACCCAGTGCCCGGCGGTCTGCCCGACGACGCTGGCCCGCGCGGCGCAGGCGAAGAAGCTGATGGGGCGCGACGGCGAAAAGCTGCAAGTGATCTTCATCACCCTCGACCCTGAACGCGATACGCCGCAAATGCTCGACGCGTACGTCAAATCGTTCGATCCGAGTTTCGAAGCGTTGCATGGCTCGCTCGAAGAAACCGCTGAAACCGCCAAGGAGTTCGGCGTGTTCTTTGAAAAGATCCCCAGCGGTTCGAGCTACACCCTGTCCCACACGGCTACCAGCTTCGTCTTCGACTCCCGGGGCAATTTGCGCCTGGGGCTGTCCGCGTCCCTTACCGCCCAAGAGTGTGCAGACGATCTGCTCACCGTCATGGAAGTCTGCTAATGAATTCGATGTGCGCAAAATCCGCTGTCTCGCGACGTATCAAACAACTGGTCCTGGGCTGCTCCCTGCTCGGCCTGGCGTGGCAGGTATCCGCGCAAACCCAGGTGCAAGACGCCTGGGTCCGCGCAACGGTTGCCGGCCAGCCGTCGACCGGCGCCTTCATGACCCTGCAAGCCGACAGCGACAGCAAACTGCTCAGCGTGCAGTCTCCCGTCGCAAAAACCGTACAGATTCACCAATCCACCATGAAGGACGACGTGATGAGCATGCGTCAGGTCGAGTCCGTCGCACTGCCGGCCGGCAAACCGGTGAGTTTTGATCCCCACGGCTACCACATCATGCTGATTGACCTGACGGCCCAGGTTCAGGAAGGCAGCAAAGTGCCCCTGACGCTGATCGTGGAAAACGCCAAGGGCGAGAAAGAAACGATTGAGGTGCAAGCCGAGGCGCGGGCACTCGGCATGGCCGATCACAGCAAGATGCATTGACGGCTGGGCGAGCGACTCTTATTTGACGAGTCGCTTTTCCTTGGAAGGTCGGTAGCCGAAATATGAGCTGTAGCACTTGCTGAAATGGCTCGGCGATACAAAACCACACGCGACCAACACGTCCACCTGCGATAGCTCGGTGTGCTGGAGCAATCGACGTGCCTCGGTGATGCGCAATTCCATGTAATAACGCTGCGGCGTCGTGCCCAGTTGCTCCTTGAACAAGCGTTCCAGTTGTCGCCGTGAACGCCCGGCATAGACCGCCAGTTGCTCCAGCTCCAAAGGCTCTTCGAGGTTGGCGTCCATCAGCTTCACCACCTCGCGCAAGGGCGCGCTCACGCAGATGTTTTCCGTCGGTTTGATGCGCCGGTAGCGCGACTCCTCAAACGCCAGAATGTCTTCGATGCCCTCGACCAGCGCTTTGCCATGCAGGCTCTTGATCCAGTCCAGCGCCATGTGGAAGGCCCCGGATGGGCTGGACGCTGTCAGTCGGTCTCGATCAATGATGTAGGGTTCGCTGCTGACCTGCGTGACCTTGCAGAAATCGGCGAGCGCGGGGCGATGTTCGGGGTGAATCGCGCAACGGTAGCCATCAAGCAAACCGGCCTTGCCCAGGAACCATGCACCGTTCCACAACCCGGCCAGGCTGACACCCTGCTCTGCTGCCGTGCGCAACAGGGTGATAAAGCCCTCGCTGGCTTTCAGCTCAGTCCGGTAGCCGCCACAAACGACCAGCAGGTCCAGCTCTTTGATCGCGGCGCAATCGATACGCGCGTCGGGCCGAATGACCAGGCCCAGGTCGCTGATGACCTCCCCTTCATTGAGGCCGAAGGTGCGCGTAGAAAACGTGTCCGGCCGCAGCAGGTTCGCCGTGACCAGCGTATCCAGCGCCTGGGTAAACGCGGGCAGCGAGAAATGTTCGAGCAGCAGGAAGCCAGCCCGAACCGTTTGCCTGGTTTCACCGGGTTGCTCATTCAGATAGCGCAGGTTTTTTCCCTTCATGCCCCCGCTGAATTGACGTCGTTCGATCAATGTCCGATCACTCCACTGCGTTTACGAACTTATAGTTTGATGCATTCCTGATGTTTACCACCAGAAGCGAATAAAAAAGCCCCGTCCATTGCTGGCGGGGCCTTGATCATGCCTCAGATTTCATTCAAACGGGTTTGAAGCAATAGACCGCCAGCTTATTGCCATCCGGATCTCTTGCGTAGGCGGCATAGGCATTGGGCGCCCAGTCACGCGGGCCTGGTGCGCCTTCATCGATACCACCGACCGCCAAAGCACTGGCATGGAAGGCATCAATGGCGGCGCGGTCCGGTGCTTCGAAGCTGACGGTGACGCCGTTGCCGACGCTGGCCGGGGCGCCGTTGGCCGGCTTCAAGACGAAAAACGACGGGGCGCTCTCGCCCCAGATCGAGCCGTTCTCGCCGAGATCGGCGATGCGCTTGTGGCCGAGTTGGGCCAGTACGCTGTCGTAGAAACGGCGGGCTTTTTCCAGGTCGTTGGTGCCGACGGTGACGTGAGTGAAGATGCTCATCTTAAAGATCTCTCGGGTTCAAAAAAGGTGGGTGGGGGTTAACGATTGAAATGAACAACGGTGCGAATGCTCTGGCCTGCGTGCATCAGCTCGAAAGCCTGATTGATCTCTTCCAGACCGAGGGTGTGCGTGATGAAGGTATCCAGCGGGATTTCACCCGTTTGCGACTTTTCGACATAGCTGGGCAGTTCGCTGCGGCCTTTCACGCCGCCAAACGCCGAGCCGCGCCAGACGCGCCCGGTGACCAGCTGGAAAGGACGAGTACTGATTTCCTGACCGGCACCGGCGACGCCAATAATCACCGACTCGCCCCAGCCCTTGTGGCAGCTCTCCAGGGCCGCACGCATGAGATTGACGTTGCCAATGCATTCAAAGGAGTAATCCACGCCACCTTCGGTCAGCTCGACAATCACGTCCTGGATCGGCCGGTCGTCATCCTTCGGGTTGATGAAGTCGGTGGCGCCGAGCTGCCTGGCGATCTCGAACTTGGCCGGGTTGATATCGATGGCGATGATTCGCCCGGCCTTGGCCATGGTCGCGCCAATGATCGCGGCCAGGCCGATCCCGCCAAGACCGAAGATGGCCACGCTGGCACCCTCTTCCACCTTGGCCGTATTCAGCACTGCGCCAATGCCGGTGGTCACGCCGCAACCGAGCAGGCAAACCTTCTCCAGCGGAGCGTTCTGCGGAATCTTCGCCAGGGAAATTTCCGGCAACACGGTGTACTCGGAAAAGGTCGAGGTCCCCATGTAGTGGAAGATGGGTTGGCCCTTGTAGGAGAAGCGGCTGGTGCCGTCCGGCATCAAGCCTTTGCCCTGCGTGGCGCGAATTTTCTGGCAGAGGTTGGTCTTGCCCGAAGTGCAAAATTTGCACTCGCCACATTCCGGGGTGTACAGCGGGATCACATGATCGCCCACCGCCACGGAGGTCACACCCTCGCCGATTGCTTCGACGATGCCGCCACCTTCGTGACCGAGGATCACCGGAAAGAGGCCTTCCGGATCCGCCCCGGACAGGGTGAATGCATCGGTGTGGCAAACGCCGGTGGCCACGATGCGCACCAATACTTCCCCGGCCTGCGGCGGTGCCACGTCGACTTCGACGATTTGCAATGGCTGGTTAGCCGCGAAGGCTACGGCAGCGCGTGATTTGATCATATTCATAATTTCCGGGCGCAAAGAGACGCCGCCTCTGTGTGGAAGCAAGAAAACTCAGTCATAAGCATGTGTTTACGCGGATCGCGTTGAGGAGCGATACAACGGGCAAGGCATCCTTGCCTTCATTGCCGGTTACAACGTTGCGTCGATTTTTTTCGCGGCTGATTCACTGACCCAGGCGTGCCAGATCTCCGGGTGCTCCTTGAGGAAAATCCTCGCCAGCTTCGGTGATTCGATACGTTCCTTGGTCATCCGCGCCAGGTTCAGATTCAACAGGTCAATGGGGATGTTGACCTTCTCCAGTACCGCCACCAGTTCGGGTGCCTGCTCATGAAAAGCCTTGGAGATGCCGACTCGAGTGATGACGTTCTTGTCGACACCCGGTTTCTCTTCCAGCCTGATCGCATCGATCTGCCCCATGAGCGGCGTCGGTGACCAGTAGTAGAACAGCACCGGCTCACCGCGCTTGTAGCTCGACAGCACGGCAGCATCCAATGCCGCCCCGGTGCCTGGGCGGAAGTTTGTATAGGTGCTTTCAAGACCGTACTCTTTCAACATCTCGGTATTGTCCTGCTCGCAAATCCAACCTGCGGGGCAGTTGTAGAAGCGTCCTTTGGAAGGCTCCTCCGAATCGCGAAAAACTTCGGGATACTTGCTCAGGTCGGCCACCGACTTGAGGTCTGGAGCGCGAGCGGGCTTGTTGCGTTTTGCGTCCCCCTCCACGACATAACGCGGGACATACCAGCCTTGAACCGCGCCGACAATCGGTGCGCCAACCGCCACCACCTTTCCTGCTGCCGCGGCTTTTTTCCAGACTTCGCTGCGCTCCATCCACTCTTCACCAAACACTTGAATGTCGTTACTGGCCAGGGCGGTCTCCAGAATGATGGTGTTACCCACCAACTGGTCGGTTTCACAGCCATAACCATCCTTGAGCACGATCATCATGATGTCGGTGAGGAGCATCCCGCTCTCCCAGTTCAAACCGGCAAACTTCACCGACTTGCCTGAGTCACACCACCCGGAAGCCTGGCTTGAAACACTACCGACGAGCAGGCCAAGGGTGACTAACGATGCCAGCAAATTCTTCTTGTACTTCATGATCAGACGCTCCAAAACAATAGTAGGGGCGCTCTTGCTTGCCACAAACGGGGCCAGCGAGTGCCATCAGATCTAACGTGGACAGGTGCCTGTACAAACACGTGAAGCGATGGAGTCAATGAATGGATTTATTGTTAATGGGGCGTCACTTAAACCAATGGGTCTACGCTGGTCCGTCCGTAAAACAGTTGGCGGGCGTATGCGCTGAATTCGACATTGGGCTGATCCACATAAGCAAATACCGCGTTGAGCCTCAACCGGTTGCCCACCACCGGCGTGACCCGATGCAATGAATATCGGCCGCGAAACAACGTCAGCGTTCCAGGCACTTGAGGCAGGACTTCTACGGTCTGGGTCTGGGGATCATCAAGGAATTGCCGGACCGCGTCATAACAGTCGTCGTCCTTGTTGCGAAGCATGCGTACATACTCGAAATCCCCTCCGGCGCTTGCCGCCTGGAGTGACAGCGTGACGCTGAAGTCGGAACGGTCAAAGTGCCAGCCCAATTGCTGCCCCGTCGTAAAGCCCTGCAAGTTAAGCGCGGCCAACGGATCGGCATGGCGGTAGAGCGTGTCCAGACCCAAGACATCCCTGATGAACGACAGCACTTCGTCGGATTCGTAGATGTTGCGGATCACATTGTCGGCGGGAATGTCCGCGTAGGCGACGGTATCTTTTTCGGTTTTCATCAACCGCCGCAGCGGATGCCCTGAGTCGACGCCGTCCTCTTGAGGCTTGAAATAAACCGTGTGGTTTTCCCGAAAATGGAACATCCGTGGGTGCAGGGCAAGCGTTTGGTCCGCCATAGTGGCGACCATCTTGTCACGGACAAATCCCGGGAAGATCGCAACGCCTTCTTTGCCCAGTAATGCCTGGCTGTCGGCGACCAACGCCAGATAAGCCGGGTTGGTTCGATCAGTAATGGGATAGCGCTCCAGGTCGATGATATCGCCCAGGGTTGCGCCGGTTGTGAGAGGAAGCAAAGTCATGATTGTTGTTCTCCGTTGGCTCTTGCTGGAGTCAGATTGCATCGGAGGCAAAAACAAGTCACGCTCATATTTTTACGCAAATTTGTGAATTATTTTCAGGTCGCCCTCCCCTATGAGACTCACCCTGGATCACCTCGTCATGCTGCAAACCCTGTCGGAAGTCGACTCGATCACGGCGGTTGCCGAGCGTTTATGGCTGACGCCTTCAGCCGTCAGTCATCGCATGCGAGAGGCGGAACGGCGACTGGGCGTGCCCCTCACGGAGCGATCCGGCGGAAAATTGCGACTCAGCCCGGCCGGGGTGCGCCTCGAACGCGCCGCCAGAGACATCATTGCCATTCTCAACGAAGCGGAGGCCGAGGCCCGGTCGATGGCCGGCGGCGTCACAGCCTTCGTACGCATGGGGGTCACCTCATACGGTCCGTTTCGCTGGATTCCAAAATTCATCAAACACTATTCGAGCCTGCGTCCAGACATCGAAATAACCTTGGTCACGGTGCCCCGTAATGATGTCTACGCGAGCCTGATGCAGGGAAGGATCGATGTATCGATCATTGACGACGGTATGGTGCCCAGCGGAGTCGCCAAGTTGCCGCTGTTCCGCGACGACTTGATTGCGATCATGGCCACCGACCATCCACTGGCCGGGAGAAAAAACATCTATGCCGAAGACTTCAAGACTTACAACCTGGTGACCTACTCGACCGACCGTGCCAGTGGTTGGGAATATGACCGTTTCTTCGCGCCCGCCAGTATTCTGCCCAGGCGAATGATCACCGTGGAGTTGATCGAAGCCATTGTCGAATTAGTACGTTCAGGCTACGGAATCAGCATCTTGCAACGGGATTTGGTGACACCCAGCCTTGAGCGCGGGGAGCTCGCCTGGGCCGCCCTGAATGAAGGCCTGGATATCGCCTGGAACGCTATCATTCGGCCCTCTGAGCCCGAATCGAGTGAGGTTCATAAAATGGTCGGGGAATTGGCCAGTTGGGTTGAAACCCTGGATAAACCCTAGTCGAGGCAATTCCCTTCAGCGGCGGCGCGACCTGGCTAGCGCATAACGCGCAGCGCTTAGGAAAACGCTCTGCCTCAGTTATTTATACTCAAATGCCAGCTTAATAATATTTTACCGATACCAGGGTCGTCCCTAGTCTTGAGCCCAAGAAATGGCAGGTCGTTCGCGACCGAACTCCAACTTCGAAGGGTATTGAGATGACCTCTGAAACAATAAAAACAGATACGCTGATTGTTGGCGCCGGTCAGGCTGGCGTGGCCATGAGTGAACACTTGAGCAAACTCGGTGTGCCGCACCTGGTGCTGGAGCGCAACCGTATTGCCGAGCGCTGGCGCACCGGGCGCTGGGATTCGCTGGTCGCGAACGGTCCGGCATGGCATGACCGCTTTCCAGGCCTCGATTTCGACGACCTCAGCCCGGACGCGTTTGCGTCCAAAGAACGCGTCGCCGATTACTTCGAAGCCTACGCGAAGAAATTCAACGCGCCGATCCGCACTGGCGTGGACGTGCTGAAAGTCGAGCGCAATGTCGGTCGCCCAGGCTTCACCATTGAAACCTCTGAAGGTGTGATCGAAGCCAACCGTGTGGTGGCGGCGACCGGGCCTTTCCAGCGGCCGGTCATCCCGCCGATTGCGCCGAACGACCAGCCTTTCCTGCAGATCCACTCGGCGGACTACCGCAACCCGGCGCAACTGCCCGAAGGCGCGGTGTTGGTGGTTGGCGCGGGCTCGTCCGGCGTGCAGATCGCCGATGAATTACAGCGGGCCGGCAAGAAGGTTTACCTCTCCGTCGGCGCCCACGACCGCCCGCCTCGCGCTTACCGCAACCGGGATTTCTGCTGGTGGCTGGGCGTGCTGGGCGAGTGGGATCAAGCGGCGATGAAACCGGGTCGCGAACACGTCACCATCGCGGTGAGCGGCGCCCATGGCGGCCGCACCGTGGACTTCCGTGGGCTGGCGCATCGCGGCATGACCCTGGTCGGTCTGACCCAATCGTTCAACGGCGCCGTGGCGACCTTCCAGCCAAACCTGGCCGAGAACCTGGCCCGTGGCGACGAGAACTATCTGGCGCTGCTCAATGCCGCCGATGCCTACATCGAACGCAATGGCCTGGACCTGCCGGAAGAACCGGAAGCGCGCCACACCTTTCCCGATCCAGAGTGTGTGACCCAGCCGATTCTTGAGCTCGACCTGGCCAAGGCCGGCGTGACGTCGATCATCTGGGCCACCGGTTTTGCCACCGACTACAGCTGGCTCAAGGTCAATGCCTTCGATGACAAAGGCAAGCCACAGCATCAGCGCGGCGTGTCGAGCGAGCCGGGGGTGTATTTCCTCGGGCTGCCGTGGCAGTCGCGTCGCGGGTCTTCGTTCATTTGGGGCGTTTGGCACGACGCCAAGTATGTGGCGGATCACATCGCCATCCAGCGTTCCTACCTCGACTACCACGATGCGGCGCAGCGCGCGGCGCAAGCCGTCCCGGTCGCCCCTAAAACCACGGTCAGTGCTTAAGCCTTTTTCTGTCAGGAGCTAAAAATGTCCACGCCAACCCATACCCGTATTCGCATGTTCAACACCAAGGAAACCTACCCGAACCAAAGCCTGGACAATGATCTGTGCCAGGCCGTCCGGGCTGGCAACACCGTTTATGTTCGTGGTCAGGTCGGCACCGATTTCGAGGGCAGACTGGTGGGCCTGGGTGACCCGCGTGCGCAAGCCGAGCAAGCCATGCGCAACGTCAAGCAGTTGCTGGAAGAAGCCGGCAGCGACCTTAGCCACATCGTCAAAACCACGACTTACCTGATCGATCCGCGGTATCGCGAGCCGGTGTATCAGGAAGTCGGGAAGTGGCTTAAAGGCGTGTTCCCGATTTCCACCGGGCTGGTGGTGTCGGCACTCGGGCAGCCGCAGTGGTTGATGGAGATTGATGTGATTGCGGTGATTCCTGAGTAGACCGCGTCGCGGCTATCGCAGGCAAGCCAGCTCCCACAGTTTTGGTCGTCGCTCACACATTTTGCGGCCACTGCAAATTCCTGTGGGAGTGAGCCTGCTCGCGAAGAGGCCAGCCCAGACAACTTATTTGCCAAGGCAAACCAAGGAGCAAAACCAATGACCTTCTCCATCGCCGCCCGTTGCCCCGAAACCGGTCAGTTCGGCATCGCGATCAGTTCCTCCAGCATCGCCGTCGGCGCCCGTTGCCCCTGGCTGCTGCCGGGTGTCGGTGCGGTCTCCACGCAAAACATCACCCTGCCGTCATTAGGCCCGGACGTCCTCGCCCTGATGGAGCAAGGCCTCGCCCCCGCCGAAGCGCTGGACAAGGTGCTCACGCGCAACGGCTACAGCCAATACCGCCAGATCACCGCCATCGACCACCTCGGCCAGACCGCGCATTTCAGCGGCGCGCAAACCCTGGGCAACCACAACGCCGTGTCCGGCGAGCAGTGCGTCGCCGCCGGCAATATGCTCGCGGACCGCTCGGTGATCGAGGCGATGGTCGAGGCATTCGAACACGGTGAAGGTCAACTCGCCGACCGCTTGCTCGCGGCCATGAAAGCCGCTATCGCTGCAGGCGGCGAAGCCGGGCCGGTGCATTCGGCAGCGCTGGTGGTGGTCGGCGAGCTGACCTGGCCGATCATCAACCTGCGGGTCGATTGGGCGGACGAAAACCCCATCGGCGCGTTGGAAAAACTCTGGGATGCCTATCGCCCACAGGTTCAGGACTACATCGACCGCGCCCTCGCGCCCGATAAATCCCCAGGCTACGGCGTCGCCGGAGACGACCGATGAGCAGCAGCCGCGATTTGCTGCAAACCCTGGTGGCGTTCGACACCACGAGCCGCGAATCCAACCTGCAACTCATCGAGTTCGTGCGCGACTACCTCGCCGGCTTCGACGTGCCGTGCGAGTTGATCTACAACGAGCAACGCAGCAAGGCCAATCTGTTCGCCACGATTGGCCCGGCGCAGTTGCCGGGCATCGTCCTGTCGGGACACACCGACGTGGTGCCGGTCGATGGCCAGCCGTGGACCTTGCCGCCATTCGAACTCACCGAGCGCGACGGCAAACTGTACGGTCGCGGCACGGCGGACATGAAAGGCTACATCGCCTGCGTGCTGGCCCTCGTTCCTTTCCTGGTGAAGGCATCGCTGCGGCTGCCCGTGCACATCGCGCTGTCCTACGACGAAGAAGTCGGCTGCCTCGGCGTGCGCTCGCTGCTGGCGGAACTGCAACAGCGTCCGGTCAAACCGATGCTCTGCATCATTGGCGAACCGACCGAACTGAAACCGGTGCTCGGGCATAAAGGCAAACTGGCGATGCGCTGCGACATTCACGGCCAAGCCTGCCACTCCGCCTATGCGCCGCTCGGGGTCAACGCCATCGAATACGCCGCCGAACTGATCGGTGAACTGGGACGAATTGGCTCCCGGCTGAAAGCGCCCGAGCATCACGATGCGCGGTTCGATCCGCCGTTCAGCACCGTGCAAACCGGCGTCATCTCTGGCGGCAAAGCGCTGAACATCGTCCCCGCCGATTGCCGCTTCGACTTCGAAATCCGCGCCCTGCCCGCGCATGATCCGAGCGAAGTCGCGCAGTCGTTGCAAGCCTATGCCGAGCAACACGTATTGCCGCGCATGCGCGCCGTGAGTGAACAGAGCGACATTCGCTTCAGCGAGTTGTCGGCGTACCCCGGATTGGCAACCGATGCGCGCAGTGAAGCGGCTGAATTGATCGCGACGTTCTGCGGCTCCCGAGAATTCGGCACCGTGGCGTTCGGCACCGAGGGCGGCCTGTTCGACGCGGCTGGAATCCCCACCGTCGTCTGCGGCCCCGGCAGCATGGATCAAGGCCATAAGCCGGACGAATTCGTCAGCCTCGAACAACTCAATGCCTGCGATGCCATGCTGCAACGGATGCTGCTATCGATCAGTTGATCCACAGTTCCACACACACCACAGATCCCCTGTGGGAGCGAGCTTGCTCGCGATGAGGGCCTGACAGTCAATATTGATTTG
>Ga0157371_10000499_pt1 | contig 47558 bp, 30 predicted proteins | sample C45metaG_FD_113462 | JGI IMG/M metagenome (GOLD analysis project Ga0157371, IMG submission 113462) | Corn rhizosphere microbial communities from Kellogg Biological Station, Michigan, USA - C4-5 metaG | ecosystem: Host-associated > Plants > Roots > Rhizosphere > Soil | place: USA: Michigan... | reverse complement strand
ATATCTTTATATACACCTGTTACCTTTACCTGCATCTTATTGTCAATTTGCATCATCTTATTCATTGGATCTTCATCACCAAAAAGAGTGCTGGCCAGGGATTCAGAAATCAAAATGGAATGAGGATCATTTAAACCTGCTCTCGTCCCTTCCAGCATATTCAGTGTAAGCATATCAGGCGCCTGCGGCTCAAAGAAAACGCCATGCTCTACAAATTTTTTATCTCCAAATGAAAGGTTGTGATCCATTCTGTAGGAAGACATTACTACGTACTTAAAATAATTTCCATATTGTGAGCGTAATTCTTCTGCTAATGGAATGGGCACTGCTTTACCAATTTGCGTATTACCATTGACGGTTGTGTTTAGTCTTATTTTGGCAATGTGTTCATAATGATCAAATTGTTTATCAAAAGATATTTCATCAAAAATCCACAGCCCTATGAGAAAAGCCACTGCCATACCAACTGCCAGGCCGCCTATGTTGATAGACGAATTAATTTTATTTCTGCTAAGATTCCGCAAGGCAATTTTGACATAATTTCTAAACATCATTTTTAGTTTTAGTTCCAAGTTCTTAGTTGTTCCTAATTTCGTCTATGGATATCAGTTATATCAGCAAACCAACAAATAATCTGAATTTATAATTTCCAATTTTCAACATTAATTTATTCACTTCTTAAACTCTTCACTGGATCCGACAAAGCTGCTTTTATCGCCTGGAAACTAACAGTTGCCAAGGCGATAATTAATGCTGATAAACCTGCAACAACAAATATCCACCAGCTAATATTGATTCTGTATGCAAAGCTTTGCAGCCACTTGTTCATTGCCCAATAAGATAACGGGAAGGCAATTAGACAGGCGATTCCAACTAATTTTATAAAATCTTTTGAAAGCATTTCTGTTACCTGAACAACACTGGCACCAAGCACTTTGCGGATGCCAATTTCTTTGGTTCTTTGTTCGGCGGTAAAAGTGGCTAATCCAAACAAACCCAGACAGGCAACTAAAATCGTAAGTACGGCAAAGATGTTGAGAACCGTTCCAGTTTTTTCTTCAGCAGCATACGTTTTATTGTACAGGTCATCCATAAAAGTAAAAGTGAAAGGTTCACCGGTATTGTAGGAATCCCATTTCTTTTTCATGGAAGAAAGCAAGCCTTGAATGTCCGTGGTGTTTACTTTAAATATCAAACCAAAATCCGGTTCAAGCGTCATCAGCAGTGGCGTGATTGGCTGATGCAATGATTGGAAATTAAAATCTTTAACAACTCCGATTATATGATAAGGTACATTCCTTCCCCTGCTGCTGTTTTCACGGATAATTATTTTTCCAATGGCCGTTGTGTTGTTCCATCCAAACGCTTTTGCGCCGGTTTCATTAATGATCATCGCGGTTGAATCTGTCGCAAAATCTTTTGAAAAATTTCTTCCTGTCGCCATCTTCATTTCAAATGTTGGAATATATTTCTCATCTACATGATATTCAGTTGTTCTCATGATCTCATTGTCGTGTCCTTCCGGATAGGCAAGAGCATTGCCGCCGTTACTTGGTCCTGCTGGTTTATAACCAGAAGTGGTTGCATTTACAATCCGGGGATCAGCCAGCATCTCCTGTTTGTATGATTGCTCATTTTTCGCTAATACATAAGAATTCGGAATGGTGAGCAATTGTTCCTTATCATAACCCAGTTTTTTATTCTGAATAAACTTCATTTGCTGCCACACAACAATTGTACTGATGATCAGGCCCACAGAAATAAAAAATTGAAAAATGACTAAACTGCTGCGCAATCCGAATGTTTTATTATTGTTTGAAAAATTTCCTTTTAATACAGAGATGGGTTTGAAAGAAGAAAGAAAAAACGCCGGATACATGCCTGCAATAAGCATTACAGCGATTCCCAATGCGATAAAAGATGCGATTATTTTTATATTAAAATCGAGGATTAACTTTTTGCCGGAAATATTATTGAATTCAGGCAAAGCAAGTTTTATTATTACCAAGGAAATGAGGAGCGCAATAAAAACAAGCAATGAGGATTCAGTCAAAAATTGTTTGACAAGATGAATTTTTCCGGAACCAATCACTTTTCTCACGCCTACTTCTTTTGCACGCCTGGATGCACTTGCAGTAGAAAGATTTATAAAATTAATGCAGGCTATCAGCAACATAAAAATCGCGATGGCACCGAAAATATACACATACAACGCGTTGCCGGAAGGGGATAGTTCATGGTTGGAATGTGAATACAAATGAATAGAAGTAAGTGGCTGCAAAGCAAATCCTAATTTATTCCCTTTTGTAATAAACTGATCTAAGCTGATGCCCATATTTTGTTGTATCTGCGGCCCCATATATTTCTTGACCATTGCCGGCAACTTTGCTTCTAATTTTTTGTAATCATATCCTGGTTTTAATAATAAATAAGTGAAGAAATTTGAGCCCATCCATGAATCTGACTTTGCATCCTCCTGTCCTGTCATGGAGGCAAACAGGTCAAAATGGAAATGTGAATTCACAGGTACTTTATCAATCATTCCGGTTACTTTAAATACTGCATTATTATCTGGAAGACTTAGCGTTTTACCGATAGGGTCTTCATTTCCAAAATATTTTTTTGCTATTTCTTTTGAAATAATAATAGAGTTTGGTTGTTGCAAAGCTGTTGCTGCATTGCCTTTCAGGAGAGGTAAAGTAAAAATGGTGAAGAAGTTTGGATCAACAAAAGCAAGCTCATCATTTTTAAAAGTTTTGTCTTTATAAACAATTTTTGGTGCACCCGCAAGCCATAACCTGGTAGCATCCTCCACTTCAGGGTAATCATTTTTCATAGCGGAAGAAACAGGAGGCATTACATTGGCTTCGAAAATTTTTCCGCCATTAATGTTCGCTTTAAAAACCACACGCACAATGCGGTCGGCATTTTTATTAAACCGGTCAAAGCTCAGTTCATCCTGCACATAAAGCATGATGATAAAACAAACAGAAATTCCAATGGACAACCCGGCAATATTGATGAAGGAAAAAGTTCTGTGCTTTGCCAGATTTCGCCAGGCGGTTTTGAAATAATTTATAAACATTTGATCTGATTTATTTTGTTTCTAACTATTTACGTTTATCTATAGCTGTTATTATCAGCAACGAACAAAGAATATTAATTCCATTTTCTTCCTCATCAGCAAATTATAGAATTAGCAAATCAGCAATTATTCCGTTCTCAAACTCTTCACCGGATTCGCCAATGCAGCTTTTATTGCCTGGAAACTAACCGTTGACAGAGCGATAATAACTACCAGTATTGCTGCAAGGGAAAACATCCACCAGCTTAATGAAATCCTGTAGGGATAATGATCCAGCCACTCTCCTGTAGCAAGCCATGCAGCAGGTATTGCAATTAGCATCGATAAAATCACCAGCTTTAAAAAGTCAGTCGATAAGGTGGTAATGATACTCCTGACCGATGCGCCCAATACTTTTCTGATTCCAATTTCCTTCGTTCTTTTTTCTGCCGATAGAACAGACAATCCAAATAATCCGATGCAGGAAATAAAAATTGTGAGGATCGCGCCAAACAACATGATCTGTTTCCATTTGGCTTCTGCCTGATAGTTCTTACTGTTATCATCCTGTTTAAAAGTGTAGCTGTAAGGAGTTAGCGGAAACAAACTTTTGAATGTTTTTTGAATGTAGGCGAGAGAAGAACCTGCAGTATTTGGCCTGATCCTGATATAGACCATTCCGAAATTATTTTTCGGCTCCATTGTGAATAATTGCGGGTCAATTTTTTTACTTAGCGCCTCGAAATGATAATCTTTTACCACACCGATCACGGTATATTTTTCATTTTTGTACCAGAAATTTACTTCATGTCCAAGCGAATTATTCCATCCCGCTTCTTTTGCAAAAGATTGATTTACCAAAACGGCATGTGAGGAATCGGAAGGATAATCTTTTGAAAAATTTCTTCCAGAGACAAGCGGAATTTTTAATAAAGGCAGGTAAGATTCGTCAACGGTTTCATAAGCAAAATCAATCGTTGAATCCCCGTTTACTTTTGCCCGTGTGCCTGAATAACCGCCATTTTTGGGCGCTACACCAATAATGTCCGGATCTTTCATCAGTTGTTCCTTGAATAATTTCGCCTCATCACGATTCAAATTTTTATTGATCAATACAAGATTGGAATCATCATATCCAAGTTTCTCTGTGGTTAAAAAATTGAATTGCAAATAGATAATGATGGTAGCGCAGATTAAAAATGATGCTAGTGCAAATTGAAGGACAACTAAGCTTTTCTGCAAATAATTTTTACTGGATAAAGTAAAGCGGCTGTAAAGAGTTTGAACAGGGTTGAATCCGGACAAGATCAATGCAGGATAAAAACCGGCAAGTAAAGTAGTGGTTAGAAAAAGGATGATATAAAATGCAGTTAATTTTGCATCAAAAAGATATGATAAAGACAGGGTTTTGTTGGAAAGATCATTGAACACCGGCAACACCAGTTTCACAATCGCAAGTGCCATTACAAAAGCGATCAAACATAAAATAAATGATTCTCCAAGAAACTGAATCATGAGTTGTTTCCTGTTTCCACCCACCACCTTTCGAATACCAATTTCTTTTGCACGCTTTAATGAACGGGCAACGGTTAGATTTATAAAGTTGATACAGGCTATTAATAAAATAAACAAAGCTATGCCGGAAAGGATGTAAGAATATAATGGATTGCTTGCATCCGTCAGGCCGGCATCAGGTGGAAAATCTTTGCTCAAATGCATGGCAGCATAGGGTTGTAGTCCATATTGAGCCTTGCCAAACACCGGCCCATACTTTTCAGTGAGCATCTTCATTGCCTCTTTCGAATCGCGATCATAAAATTGCTGCATCTGATTTTGTACTGAAGCAACATTCGCTTTTGGATCAAGTACTACAAATGTGTTTAGAAAGAAATTGAACCAGTTTTCACTTGATTGCAGATCTTTCGCAGAAGGACGAAAAGGAAGTAATATGTCAAATTTAACAGAAGAATTCTGCGGACATCTTTTTGCAACCGCAGTAACAGAATAAGGAACAAATGTGCTGTCATTTCTCAACACCAAAATTTTACCAACAGCATCTGTTGTTCCGAATTGCTTTTTTGCTTCATCTTCTGAAATTACAACAGAATAAGGATTTGATAAACATGTTTTGGGATTTCCGCTTAGCAATGGAAATGAAAAAACTGAAAAGAAAGATGAATCGACCTTCAGCATCTCTTCTGAGGTTACATCCGTTCCTTTTTTGATATCTACTCCACCACTTTGTATTCTTACAAAAGATTGAATACCGGGAACATTTGCGGTAAATTTTGGTCCCTGAAAATAACCGGTAATTCCATCTCTGTGTTCTACACCTCCATCTTTATTAAGCATCGTAAATGTGATGCGATAAATATTACTGACATTTTTTTGGAAGCGATCGTAACTTACTTCGTCTTTCACATATAAGATGATCAGCATCGCCGCAGCAAGGCCAAGGCTAAGTCCGGTAATATTGATGAAGGAATAAACCTTGTTTCTCTGAATATTTCGAAAAGCGATATTGAAATAATTTTTAAACATAGCTTTATTATTTTAACGAGTGATTATCTGTAATTTAATAAATAGCAAAATTCTAGCATCAACGGCGACAAAAACCTTCTTATTCTCCACACTTTTCGTGGCATTCGCATTTTAAACGCGGTTGATTTTATCAATAATTTTTGAAGCATATTCTTAATTCTTAGTTCGTGTTGATTCTGATTTCGTGCATGCGAATCTGTTATATGAGTAAACCAACAAATAATACAATTTCCTTTTCACATCTTCCTATTATTCACTTCTCAAACTCTTCACAGGATTGGATGTTGCTGCTCTCAATGTATTGAGGCTGACAACAATTAACGTCAGTAATAATATTCCAAAGCCTACTGTCACAAACAGCCAGAGGCTGATATCAATTCTGTAATCATACTTTTGAAGCCAGCTATTCATAGCCCACCATGCGATAGGAACCGCAATCACAAAAGCAATCAGGACAAGTTTTAAAAATTCTTTTGAGATCAATAGCAAAATGCGATTCGCAGAGGCACCTAAAACTTTTCTGATTCCAATTTCCCTGATTCTTTTTTCAATAGTGAAAGAAGCAAGGCCTGCAAGACCAATGCAACAAATAAATATGGCCAGTCCTGCAAAAATGTTGATGAGCTTGCTGATTAATTCTTCAGTGATAAATTTCTTTCCGAATTCCTGGTCAGCGAACTGGTATTCAAAAGGAACGGAAGGATTGTAAGTTTTAAAAATGCTTTCGATTGATTTCAATGCTTTTGGTAATCCAACTGATTGATTCAAGCGGATATCTACGATGTTCGACTGGTCGGGGCGATAAAAAATCATCATCGGCTCAACAGGTTTAAAAGGTGATTCCATTACAACGTTTCCCGTAACGCCAGTAACCGTATAAGTTTTACTTCCATATCTCATTTGCATACCGATCGGATCTTTTAATCCCATTGCAGTGACTGCTGCTTTATTTAGCATGATGGCAGATGAATCCGAAGGCAATCCGCTGAAATCTTTTCCCTGCAACACTTTTACGCCCAATGTTTTTGTAAAATCGGCATCTGTGCTAAATCCGGTAACGATGATCTGTACATCCTCCGGCTTGCCTTGCCAATCAGGCGCAGGAGTTTTCCACCACACCTCAGTGATCGGTGAAAAGGTTCTCGTAACGGCATTTATCATTCCTGTTTTCAGTAACTCCTGTTTGATCACCGGATAGTTTTTACTTACATCAGGGGTGGATGGAATCATGATAAGATTATTGTCATTGTATCCAAGATCACGGTTCTTTACGTGTTGTATTTGCTGATAGACTATGATCGTTGCAGAGATCAGTAAAATCGAAATAACGAATTGTGAAACAACAAGAACCCTGCGGGGAATAACCGCCTTTTTCCCAGCAAGAAAAGTTCCTTTCAAAACTTTTACAGGATTGAAAGAGGAAAGATATAATGCAGGATAACTTCCCGCTATAACTCCTGTAAAGACTATTATTGACAAAGCCCCAATCCAGATCAACGGTTGCGAAAGGTCAGGAGATAAATGTTTGTCCACTAAAGTGTTGAAGGAAGGAAGCAATAAATAAACAGCAATAACTGATAGAATGAAAGCAATCAAAGAGAGTATCATTGATTCAGAAAAAAACTGCAGAATCAATTGCTTTTTTCCAGAACCCAACGTTTTTCTTACCCCAACTTCTTTCGCTCTTTTTTCTGAACGGGCTGTCGAAAGATTCATAAAATTTACACAGGCGATCAGCAGGATAATAATGGCAATGATCGTGAAAAGCCGAACGTATTCGATCATTCCACCCACATTTTTTCCGTCTTTGAAATCACTGTACAAACGCCATTTGTTCATTGGGAAAGCAAAATAAGTACTGACTCTGTCATCAGGCGAATGTTGCTTTTTCAGGATATTAATATTTTTATCAAGAGTAGTAACGTTTGCACCGGGAGCCGTTTGCAGATATACGTGCCAGGAAGAATTTGTCCATTCATTCATTGCTTTTTTTACATCAGGATCAGAATAGTTAAACGCTTTTACAAAATCAAACTGCAGTGTTGAATTGCCCGGAGGATCGGTAACCACAGCACTTACTTTTACATTTTCCTGGTTGTCTATTTTCAAAATTTTGTTGATGGGATCTGCATTTCCGAAAAATGTTTTTGCTGCCGATTGAGTCAATACAATTGAAGAAGGATCGGTGAGAGCCGTTAAAGGATCTCCCTTGATAAACTTCCACGAAAACATATCAAAAAAATTGCCACCGACAGTCAGGCCGGTTTTCTTAATCTTATTATCACCATAAGAAAATATGTGTGATTCACCCTGGGTAGTAACAACAGCATTTTTAATCTGCGGATATGTTTTTTGAAGTGAACTTGCCAAAGGCAATACCATATTTGGATCAGTCATAATGTTGTTCTTAAAATCACGATTGGCCATTACCTGGTAAATGTTGTCGTAATTTTTTTGAAACTTATCATAAGTGCGTTCATCATGCACCCATAAAAGAATAAAGATGGTGCAGGTGATGCCAATAGTTAAACCAAGAATGTTTGTCAAAGAGAAACCTTTGTTTCTGAATAAATTTCTCCAGGCGATTTTAAAATAATTCTTTATCATGGGTTTTAGTTCTTAGTTCATTCGTGTATGCATAACTGTTATATCAGTAAACCAACAAATAATGTGATTTTTTATTTTCAAATTTTCACATTACTCGCTCCTCAAACTCTTTACAGGATTGGCGATCGCTGCTTTTATTGCCTGATAGCTTACCGTAATTATTGCGATCAAAGCAGATAAAACCGCAGCCAATGCAAAAACCCACCATTCAATACCAATGCGATACGTGTAGCCCTGCAGCCATTGATTCATTGCCCAATAAGCAACGGGAGCCGCAATCAGAAAAGAGACCAGCACGAGCTTTAAAAAATCCTTTGATAAAAGTGTAGTGATGCTGGTAACTGAAGCGCCAAGGACTTTTCGCACTCCAATTTCCTTGATGCGATTTTCAGCCATATAAGTTGCAAGACCAAAAAGGCCGAGGCATGAAATGAAAATCGTTAATCCGGCAAATAAAGCCGCGAGAGTTGCCGTCCGTTTTTCTTCACCGAATTTTTTTGCATAATCTTCATCAGCAAAATGATATTCAAAAGGATACAAAGGATTATATTTTTTGAATACATCTTTTGCAAGATCAAGATCCTTTGAGGTGGTATTTGCAGGATTTAATTTAAAATGAATCGTTGTAAACCAGGAAGCGGGGCCCATCACTGCAAGAGGGTTTATTTTTTCATAAGGCGATTCATAAATAAAATCTTTTACTACACCAACGATTGTCCATTTTTTCCCATCAGCATCAACGATCTGACCAACCGGATGCTTTAAACGCATCGCTTTTACTGCAGTTTCATTTAATAACATTGAATAGGAATCGGCGGGATAATTTTTAATATCAATATCTCTTCCTTCAATTAATTTCACACCCATTGTTTTGATGAAATCAGCATCAGAAGCCATTCTTACGAAATCTGTTTTTTCATCAGCAGGAGTGCTACCCGGCCATTTCCATCCCCAGCCATCGCTGTATCTTGTGGTGATCGGACTCATCGATTTGGTTACAGCTGTTGCTGCGCCGCTGTTTAATAAGTCATTTTTTACCAGTTCATAATGTTTATCAAGTTCTCCTGTGATTGCTACATAAGCGAGCTTGTCTTTTGAATAGCCTGCATCTCTTTCTTCCGCATATTTTATCTGGTGCTCAACAATTATCGTTGAGATAATCAATGCAATAGCGAAGGTGAATTGCAGTACTACTAACACTTTGCGCGGACTGATCAGTGTATTGGACGCCTTGAAAGTTCCTTTCAAAACTTTCACAGGTTGAAATGAAGAAAGGAAAAATGCTGGGTAACTTCCCGCAAGGAATCCTGTAAACAAGATGAAAGAAATCGCTACGAGCCAAAACACAGGATTGAAAAAATCAATAAAGAGCTGTTTTCCCACAAGCTGGTTGAAAGCCGGTAAAACAAGCTGGACGATAACGATAGCAATAATTCCGGCAAAAAATGAAAGAAGAATACTTTCGCCGATGAACTGTGCGATCAAAGAACTTTTTTGTGCGCCAACTACTTTTCTGATACCGACTTCCTTCGCTCTTTTTTCACTTCTCGCAGTACTTAGATTCATAAAGTTGATACAGGCGATCAACAAAATAAACGCAGCAATGATGGCAAATAATTTTACCCGTTCAATTCTTCCTCCAACATATTTTCCATTTTCCGATTTTGAATAAAGCCAATAATCATTGAGGGGTTGTGTAAAAACCTGTGTTGTCGATTTATCACCATTTTTCGTGTGGTTGATGGTGATGTCTCTGATTTTATTATCAAAAGAACTTTCTGAAACACCGGGTTTTAAAAGCACTAATGTTTTTACAGAGTTATTGCCCCAATAAGAATCATCCTGTCCAATTGTCTTCATATATGACCAGGGTATCAGGTATTCAAAATTGAAAGCTGTATTATTAGGAAGGTCTTTGAGGACGCCGGTTACAGTAAAATTTGCATTGCTGTCAATCAGAATAGTTTTGCCCATTGCGTTTTCATTTCCAAATAATTTTTTTGCAAGTTTTTGTGTCAGAACAATGTGGTAATTATCTTTCAAAGAATTGGCGGCATTGCCTTCCAGTAGTGGAAAACTAAACGTTGTAAGAAAACCGGGATCTGTAAAAATTCCCTCGACATTCAAATGCTTATCACCAACGGTAAATAAAAAATTGGTTTGATTGATTCTCACGGCATCTTCCACTTCCGGATAATCTGCCTTTAAAGTTGGGCCAAGAATTTTTGGAGTAGTTGACCAAGCCTGAAGTTTTCCATTGAAATGATCACGATTGTTCATTACATAAATCCTGTCGCCTTTTTGATGAAAACGATCATGGCTCGTTTCATTTTGAATCCAGAGTAAAATCAAAATGGCGCTTGCCATTCCGATAGCAAGGCCAAAAATATTAATGGCAGAAAAGCCTTTATTTCTCCAAAGATTTCTGAAAGCGATTTTTAAATAATTCTTTATCATTGTTTAGTTGGTAGTTCTTAGTTACGTTAATACTAGAAATTTAATGCCATTTACTTATCAGTTAGTTTTCAATTAGTTAAGAAACGGGAAAAAATGAAACTGTCCGGTTTTGATACAATCCGTGTTTCAGTTTTGATACACATCAAATGCTATAAAAGCGAATTATTTTATTAAATTGTATTAATTGAGAAAAGCCTGGTATTGGGGGCTTTTCCATATTTCCTAAGAACTTGGAGTAGGAGCTTTCTTTATGATTCCATGCCTATTTAGCTCAGTAAGGGGAGAATCTGTAGGGCAGCTCCAGTAGAAAGAGATTATGCTTCATTTTCGCAATATTGCATTATTCACTTTTCAAACTCTTCACCGGATTTACCAACGCTGCTTTTATTGCCTGGAAACTTATTGTTGCAAGTGCAATAACTACCGCGGCAATTCCACCCACAAGAAATATAGACCAACTAATGTTGATACGATAAGCATAATCCTGCAACCATTGGTGCATGAAATACCATGAAATGGGTGTGGCAATTGCAAAGGCAATTGCAATCAGTATGACAAATTCTTTTGAAAACAAATAAACGATATTGGCTGCAGTAGCACCAAGTACTTTACGAATACCTACTTCTTTTATTCTCTGCGCTGCCATGAACGAAGCTAAACCATACAACCCAAGACAGCTAAGGAAAATAGCGATTGCCGCAAAAATTTTATACAACTGTGATAATTGATTTTCCTGTTTGTAAAAGCTTGCAATTTTATCATCGAGAAACTTGTATTCATAGACAAAATCGGGAAATGTTTGCTCCCATATTTTTTTAACAGATTGCAGTGTAGAAGAAATGTTTGTTGTTGCCAATTTTATTGCAGCCTGGCTGTACATAGTGCCGTTTGTCGTAATAAGCAATGGGGCAACATTATTGCGAAAAGACCTGTCATTAAAATCCTTCAAGACGCCAACGACAGGACATTTTATTTTGTCACCCCATATACTTATTTCTTTGTTCAGGATGTCTTCCGGTTTTTTAAATCCCAAACTTCTCACAAGCGATTCATTTACCAAAAATTCCCGTGTCATTTCGGAAGGCTGCAGATTTCTTCCGGCTATCAACTGTAATTTATAAGCCGGCAAATACCCGGTGTCGGCGAATTTGGTAATAACTTTAAAATCTTCATCTTTTGTTCCATGGTCAAATTTGAATGTGCTCCAAATATCATTAGCATCTTCAACCGGCGTGTTGGAACTGAAGCTTACCGCCTGAACGCCGTTTACAGATAATAACTGTTGCTTTAAATAATCCCCCTTACTGTGCCAGGAGCTATCTACACGGAAAGGAACATTTATAATTGCATCTTTGTCAAACCCTAATGGTTGGTCCATAAAATAATTCATTTGCTGTACAATGATGAGTGTTCCGATGATGAGTGCCTGTGCAATGATGAATTGAAACACTACCAAACCTCTTCTTAATGAAATTCCCTTTGCCGTGTTCACAGTAAGTTTACTCTTTAAAGCATGAACAGGATTGAAACGTGATAAAACAACAGAAGGATAAAAACCGGCAAGTGCGGTTACAACAACTGTTACAGTTAAAAGAAATAAAATAACTGCAGGATTGCTTAAAATGCTGAATGAAAGTGAGAGCTCTAAAAGCTGATTCAAGTAAGGTAATGCAAGACCTGTAATAACTGCAGCAAGCACTACAGCAATTATAACTATCAAAAATGTTTCGACAATGAATTGGTTTTGCAATTGTGATTTGTTACTTCCCAAAACCTTTCTTACGCCAACTTCCTTTGCACGGTTAACAGCCTGTGCAGTGGAGAGGTTGATAAAGTTTACGCAGGCAATTAACAGGATGAATGCTGCAATAAGCCACAATACATTGAGCAGTTGATGACTGATCGTTTTGTTGCTATAATCACCTGTTTGTGTATCATAATGCACTGCACTTAATGGTTGTATAATATGACTGTCTTTATCATCAGGCGATTGAACTTTTCTTGAATATGCGCTTAGCTGCTGATTAAAGTTGTCAACAGAAATATTGGATGGCATTAAAACATAGCAACCAAAACCTGAATTCGTTCTATCCTCCCAATCGGTCACTTTATCCATAACACTTCCGGTAGCACCTGTTCCATAAGCCACAACAAGTTTTAACTGAAAGTCTGTATTTGCAGGTATGGTGGCAAGAATACCTGACACTTTCAATACATCAGTGCCGTGCTCGAATATATAGCCGCCTACTTGCAGCTTAATGGTTTTGCCTATTGCTGTTTTCCAGTCACCGAAATATTTTTCGGCAATCTCTTTGGTAAGCAATACATTATTCGGATCTTTTAATGAAACGTACGAGCCTGCGAGCAGCGGGAAATCAAACATTTTAAAGAATGAAGGTTCTGTAAAAAATACACCTTTGTCTTCTTTAAATTGCTTTATCTCTGTTCCATGATGGTCGGGTATCAGCAACTTATCGTCATGGCTTGCAAAAATCGGAGCAACTTGTTCTATTTGCGGGAAAGCCGTTTTTAATGCTGCCGGCATCGGAAAAGGAACGTCTTTTCCATAAGAAATAGTTGCTGCATCTGCATGATGATATTCGGTTAACACCCGATAGATGCGATCTTTCTTTGAGTGAAAATTATCGAAGCTTGTTTGAAATTGTATAATGATAAAGATCATCATACAAACGGCAATACCAACAGCCAATCCGGCAATGTTTATAATAGTGTAATTCCTGTTACGGCTTAGAGTTCGGAAGGCGGTTTTGAAATAATTTTTAAACATTTTATTTTCGTTTATTGATGAAGGTTATACCCAAATACTTCAAAAATTCTTTTCGTGACCATTACCGTTATTCTGCATTTTCATTTTCACATTGCCCAATTTCGAATTTTGACATTTTCGAATTTTCAATTCAACAGAACAGCAGATCAACTAATCAGCAAATCACCTAAAGCACATTCGCAAATTATTCATTTCTCAAACTATCCACCGGATTGGCTCTTGCCGCTTTTATCGTTTGCATACTTAAAGTAAGAAGTGCAATCACCAGCATAGAAAATCCACTAATTGCAAAAATCCACCAGCTCATATTGGTCTTGAATGCATAATTTTGCAACCATTTATAAGTAGCCCACCAGGCAATTGGCGCAGCAATAATAAAAGCGAGAAGCACAAACCGCATGAAATCTGTTGATAATGATGAGGTAATTTGCATCACAGATGCGCCTAAAACCTTTCTTACTCCAATTTCTTTTTTACGGCTATTAGTTGTAAAAATTACCAGCCCGAATAAACCCAAACAACTTATAAGAATAGCAAGCCCTGTTGACCATTTTAAAAGACTTGCAGTTCTTTGTTCACTTTGATAAAGACCAGCAATTTTTTGATCTACGAATTGATAACTGAAATCTGCATCAGGATAGATACTCTTAAAAGCTTTTTGAATTTTGCTGATGCCGTTCTTCCACTCGAAGCCTCCGGCAGTATTCGGTTTCAGGCGAATGTGAAAAGTGGATCCATTGCTTCCTGCAAATACCAAAGGATCTATCTCGCCATGGGTGGATGTTTCATGGAAATCCTGCATCACTCCAACAATCGGCATATTTTCCTGATGAAAATTTAATTGTTTTCCAATCGCATCCTCAGGTTTTTGAAACCCTAACAGTTTTGCATAAGTATTGTTGATGATAAATTCTTTCATAGTATCGCTTGCTTCCACATCTCTGCCTGCCAATAATTTTATCTGGTAAACTTTCAGGTAATCAGGATCGCCCCACCTGATCTGTATATTGGCCTTTAAATCTTTCTTTGGTGCATAGATAATGTTGGCAATAGATTTCTCTTCGTCTGCCGGGGAGTAAAACCCGGTGGCGGCTATTTGAACTTCAGGTATAGCATTGATTTCATTAAGTAATTGCTGATTGTGTGTAGCGATAGTATCCTGAGGCGCATCAAAAGTGATAATTCCATCAGTGGTAAAACCCATGTCTGTATTGAGGGAATAATTGATTTGTTTACTTACCATTAGGGTAGCGATCACAAAAAATTGTGCGATCACAAACTGTGAAACAGTAAGCGTTTTTCTCACCCATGCATTACGCGTTTGCGAACTATTTGAAATCGTCTGGCTTTTTAAAACCAATACAGGCTTGAATCCGGAAAGGATCAATGCGGGATATAAACCGGACAGAAAACTAACACTTAGAGTGAGCAATACCAAAAAGATGATCAATGCAGGTTGATGGGTTAAATCGAAATGCAATCCTGCAGGAATAAAATCGGCAAATATTTTTAATAAAACAGGAGCTATAAAAATTGATATGACTGTTGCAATAAAAGTGATAAAAAATGTTTCGGTTAAGAATTGAAATACAAGATTTTTCCTGGAACTCCCCATTGTTTTTCTGATACCGATTTCCTTTGCACGCTGAGATGCCTGCGCAGTTGTGAGGTTAATAAAATTGATGCAACCTAATAATAATAAGAAAGCTGCGATAGCAAGGAGCCCATATAGCGTTGACTTATCAGCGATCCTTACCCCAGCGGAAGCATACTTACTATTAAAATGAATATCGTTTAAAGGTTGCAAATGAAAAGCAATTTGAAAAGCCGGATTTTTGTTGGCGTCTTTATCATATTTATTCAAGAGGTTTTCCAATTGGGCTTCAGTTTTCTTCGGTGAAGTGTTTTTCGAAAGCCTGATATACAGTTGTGTAAACCAGCCATTCCACGAATCCATCATAAAATCTTTCTGAAGGCTTGTTTTTGAAATGGTCGCATAAGAAATGAATTCCGCAGCGTTGAAAACAGTTTGTTCGTCCAGGTTTTTTATCACTCCTGAAACGGTTGCTGTAAGGGTATCATTATAAGTGATCTGTCTGCCAATCACATTTTGTGCGGAAACATTGGGAAAGTATTGCATAGCCCTGCTTTCCGTGAGCACTACTGAAAAGGGATCTGCCAAAGCTGTCTTTTGAGAACCTGCAATCCAGTCATAATTCAGGAGTTGAAAATATTGGGGATTGGTAAAAATTATCTTGTCTTGGTTTTTAAATACCAATGGGGCACTTTCACTTTTTTTTGCTATGCTTACCTTCGCAGTTGCATTTCCCTGGAATTGCCTGAGTGGAACGGTAAGATCTACTCCTGTTACCTCATTTTGAACCGCCTTGCTCAAAGGTGCCTGTACGCCTGCGTTATGGCCTTCAGTCCCATTAAATTTTGCGTCAATAACCACACGATAGATCAGGTTTTGATCTTTTTCAAACTTGTCAAAATTGAATTCGTAATGAACGATCAAAAATATGACCAACGCTGCGCTTATTCCAATGGCCAGACCAAAAACATTGATTATGGAGAAAATTTTATTTCTCCGAAAATTGCGAAAAGCGGTTTTGAAATAATTTTTCAGCATTTTTTTTTCGTTTATACATAATCGTTATATACATAGTAAACCCACAAATAATTCAAATTCCTGTTTCTTTAATTAGCATTTAGGCTAATTATCACATTAGCTAATCAAGATTACTCACTTCTCAAACTCTTCACAGGATTTGCAACCGCCGCCTTTATTGCCTGAAAACTAACTGTCAGCAATGTGATTAATAATGCTCCTAAACCAGCAGTCAAAAAGATCCATCCGGAAATATTGGTGCGGTATTCATATTTCTGCAACCATTCATCAAGAAAATACCAGGCTAATGGGATGGCAATAAAAGAAGAAATAATTACCAGCATCACAAATTCTTTCGACAGCATTCGCCATAGCATAAATACAGTGGCTCCAAGGACTTTGCGTACTCCGATTTCTTTTGTACGCTGCTCCGCAACAAACGAAGCAAGCCCAAATAAACCGAGGCAGGAAATAAAAATAGCCAACACTGCAAAAAAGGTAGAGAGATTCCCGATGCGCTCTTCATCAGAAAATTTCTTTGCATAATCTTCATCGGTAAACTTGTATTCAAATGGACTGCCGGGATTGTATTTCTTGAAAACTGTTTCAATTTTTGCAAGTGCAGCCTGCATGCTTTCTGATGGTTTTATCCGCACCGTAATTACACTCGCCCATCCCGGATTCATAGAAAAGATGGTAGGTTTTACCGGTTCATACGGGGATTGCATGACCATGTTTTTTACGACTCCCACAACTGTATAAGGCTTTTTATTCCAGGTGATAATCTGTCCGACTATATTTTTTAAACCTGTAAGCTTTGCGGCTGCTTCATTGAGAATTAATGAGCTTGTATCCGTAGTAAAATCTCTTGAAAAATCGCGGCCTTGAATAATGTGCCAACCGATTGTTTTTCCAAAATCCTGGGTAACACCAATCGTTCCAAATAAAGGCAATGTATTCGGGTCTTTTCCTGCCCAATCAAATCCGATCTGGTTAGACCAGACATCAGTTGACGGGCTTGAAGATTCTGCCATATTCTCCACTGCGCCCGTCGCTATCAGATCATTGCGTAAGGCATCATAATGGCCATAAAGGTCAGGAGTATTCATATCCAAAGTGATCAATCCTTCCCGGGTATAACCGACAGGCCGGGACTTAGCAAACTGCACTTGTTTGTAAACTATAATTGTTCCTATGATGAGCGCTATTGAAATCGTAAACTGCACTACTACCAACACTTTGCGCGGAAGAGCTGCAAATCTTCCGGCACGAAAAGTGCCTTTCAATACTTTGATCGGTTTAAAGCCTGACAAATAAAATGCGGGGTAACTTCCTGCGATGATTCCTGTAAAAAAAGTAAAGGCAAGCAGGATTCCCCAGAAACTGATATTTGCAAATGGAAATGAAATCTGTTTATCTGAAAGGCTGTTAAAGAAAGGAAGCAGTATGATGGCTAAAATAATTGCCACCACAAGAGCAAATAATGAGATAAGAACAGATTCGGTTAAAAATTGTTTGATCAGTTGACGGCGCAAAGAACCGATGGTTTTTCTGATGCCCACTTCTTTTGCCCGCTTTTCGCTCCTGGCTGTAGAGAGGTTCATAAAATTGATGCAGGCAAGGAGCAAAACAAATATTCCAATGATTCCGAAGAGCCATACAAAATGAATCCGGCCACCTGCTAATTTGCCATTTTTAAATTCGCTGTGCAACCGCCAGTTATCCATAGGCTGCAAAACCAATTCTTCTTTTCCATCCTCTGCTTCTTTTAAATGGATCATGGAAGCATTCTTAATTTTATCGGAAACTTTCGCGATGTCCACATGATCATTTACCTGCACAAATGCCTGGAATGAATGATTTCCCCATTGCGTCATTGATCCTTTTAACCAATCTTCTGTTGTGATATATTTATTCCAGGACAGCAATATTTTTGTTTCGTATAAAGTAGTATTTCGCGGCAGATCTTCGAATACGCCGGTGACCTTATAACTTTCTTTATTGTCTAATTTGATTATTTTATTCACAGGATCTTCATTTCCAAATAATGATCTTGCGACTGAAGAACTTAGTAGAATGGAAGAAGGATCTGCAAGCCCTGACCTTGTTCCTTTAATCATTTTAAGAGAAAACATTGAAGGGAAATTTGGTTCTACCCACATGCCCTGAGCGCTTATTTTTTTATCGCCGACAGCGAGTATATGCCCGAAATTCCATGAAGCCATTGATACGTTTTTAAAATCACTACTATATTTGGTCCGAAGTTCATTTCCGAGAGGCATCGCAACCGCTTTTCCTGTGCCGGTTTCACCATTAAAAGTCTGGGTAGTCAATACCTGTGCAAGCTCCTTATGATTGGTATGATACGTATTAAATGTTACCTCGTCATAAATCCAAAAGCCAATCAACATGGCAACGGCCATTCCTGTAGCAAGACCGATAATATTAATGGCAGAATAGCCTTTATTTTTTATGAGGTTGCGCCATGCGATCTTTAAATAGTTTTTGATCATTGTTTAGTTTTTAGTTCGTAGTTCATCGTTCATAGTTCGTTCATTGTTGACCACAATTTCGTGTATGAATATTTGTTAAATGAGTAAACCAAATTAATAATGCGAATCCTCATTTTCCCATTTTCAAATTATCACATCAGCACATTTTCACATTATTCACTTCTCAAACTCTTCACCGGATTACTGATCGCTGCTTTTACCGCCTGGAAACTGATTGTTGCAAACGCAATGAGAAAAGCAATAATGCCTGCGGCAACAAATACCCACCAGGCGATATTGATGCGATAAGCAAAATTGTGTAACCAATGATTCATGGCATACCATGCAACAGGAAATGCAATGATGGCGGCAATGACAACCAACACTAAAAAATCTTTGGATATCAATTCCACAATACTTCCGGTACTTGCTCCCAACACTTTTCTGATTCCTATTTCCTTTACTCTCTGTGTGATCGTGAACGCAGATAAACCAAACAAACCAAGACAGGCAATGAAAATCGCGATGCATGAAAAGATAATTAAGATGCTGCTTTCCTTATTTTCAGCTTCGTAAAGTTTCGCATACCGTGCATCGAGGAATTTGTATTCGTAAGGAATTTCCGGCAAATATTTTTTCCAGGTTTTTTCTATTTGCGCCAATGCTGCCGGAACATTTCCTGAAGTTTTGATAGAAATATTTCCAACGTTTCCATCAGTAACAGAAGGTTCATATAAAACAAGTGGAATGATTCGCTGGTGCAGCGATTCAAAATTAAAATCATTGAACACTCCCACGATAGTTCCTTTTCGGTCACCATATTGAAATTGCTTTCCAACTGCCGCTTCATTTGATTTTAATTCAAGCGCTTTTACTGCGGTCGCATTGATGAGAAATGAAGAAGTATCCATTCCATAATCTTTGGAAAAATTCCTTCCCGCAACTATTTTTATTCCATAAGTGGGAATAAAATCTTCATCTGCTACAACGTATTTTATATCTGCCTTTGAGGGGGCTAAAGAGTCGCCACGGTTGAGTTGTGAGCCTTGTGAATCCAGCAATCTTCCTGAAGGAATACGTGATGACAATGCTACTTCTCTTATGTTTGAATTGGATAATAATTCGTCTTTAAAAGATTGATAAGAATGATCAAGGCCAGAATTATACCTGACTGTTACCACGTGATCTTTGTCAAATCCCAACGATTTATTTTGAATATAATTCAATTGCTGGAATACAATAACGGTTGCAATAATAAGGACAATTGAAATTGAAAATTGAAATACAACCAATGCTTTTCTGAAAGAAATATTTCCTCCGCCTTTTATGATAATTCCTTTCAAAACTTTTACCGGTTCAAAAGAAGAAAGATACAAGGCGGGATAAATCCCTGATAAAATTCCAACTATAAAAGGAACCAATAAAATCACGATCAGTACATTCCAATGCAATAAATTATTGACTGATAAATTTTGTCCTGAAAGTTGATTGAGCGCCGGCAATGCAACAACGGTAAGAGTAAAAGCAAGCACTGCTGCCATCCACGAAATAAAAACAGATTCGGATAAAAACTGAGTGATCAATTCTCCCTTGCCTGCCCCTGCAGTTTTTCGAACACCAATTTCTTTTGCCCTCAACACAGAACGGGCAGATGAAAGATTCATATAATTGATGCAGGCGATCAGTAAAATAAATAAAGCAATTGCGGCAAAAATATACACGCGTTTGATGTCGCCATTGATCTCTATTTCTTCATCCGTATGAGCATACAAATGAATATCTGTGAGTTTACGAAGAGTTAAAACAGAATAATCAGAAGCTTTGAATTTTCCATCGGCAGGGATATGCCTGTTTTGAAACGCAGGCAATTGTGCTTCAAAAGTTTTTACATTAAAATGATCGGGAACAAGCAGGTAAGTATAAAACGCATTATTACCCCAGTTGGTTCTCAAATTTTCAGCGCCGTACACTGCTGAATCTTTGAGCGTATTGAACGAAAGCAGTATCTCCGGATGCCAGTGCGAATTTTCCGGAAGGTCTTTAAAGAGACCGGTTACCTTACAGTCATACTGGTTGCCCAATCGGATCACTTTATTGAGAGGATCGGTATTCCCAAAATATTTTTTTGCGGTTTTTTGATCGAGCATCACAGAAAAAGGCTCGGCCAAAGCATTAGCGGGATTGCCTTCAGTTACCTTAAAATCAAATACATCAAATACATTTTGCTCCGCGAAAAATAATCCCTTTTCATTAAAAATGTTTTCACCATATTTTACGGGGATAGAACTAATGGGCAGGAGCCGTGTTGCGTGTTTAATATTTTTGAAATCATTCTCAAGCAATGGTGCAAAGGGCGGGGCAACAGCACCAAGTTGTAAAGAAAGAGCACCGGTTTCCGCATTCAAAAAGGTTCTTTCGATCCTGTAAATATTTTTTGCATTTTTATTATAGCGATCAAAGCTTAGCTCATTTAAAATATAAGAAGTAATGAGCAGGCAACAGGCCAAGCCTACCGTTAATCCGAATAAATTGATGAAAGAAATAAATTTGTATTTCATCAGGTTTCGAAAAGCGATTTTGAAATAATTTTTTATCATTGTTTTAGTTCTTAATTGACAACAATTTCGTGTAGTCCTATCTGTTATATGAGTAAACCGGCTATTAATGTGAACCTCCGTTTTCAAATTTTCACATCAGCACATTTTCACATTATTCACTTCGCAAACTCTTTACAGGATTCGTTATTGCGGCCTTAACCGCCTGGAAACTGATGGTTACTATTGAAATCAAAATGGCCACCAATCCTGCCAGTATAAAAACCCACCACTTTATATTGATCCGGTAGGCAAAGTCCTGCAGCCAGTTGTGCATCGCCCACCAGGTTACAGGAACAGAAATAAGAAATGCAATGCCCACCAACAATAAAAAGTCTTTTGAAACCAGCAGCAATACATTTTGAACCGATGCACCCAACACTTTGCGGATGCCAATTTCTTTGGTTCTTTGTTCTATTACAAAAGCGGAAAGCCCGAACAATCCCAGGCCTGCGATGATGATGGCAATAAGGGCAAATGCTGAAAATATTTTTTGGGTGCGAATCTCGCTTGCATACAGCTTTGCAAAATTATCATCCAGGAAAGTGTAGTCTAAAGCCCCTTCAGGATTATAACTGTCCCATTGTTTTTTTAAATCGGACAGAAATCCTTTTACATCGCTGGTATTTATTTTTACCACAAGCCCTCCATAATTATTTCCCAGCACCATCATCAGTGGCGCTATTTCCTGTTTGGCAGAGGCATAATTAAAGTCGGCCATTACACCTATAACTTTCAATTGTTGCTGGCCTGACCGAACGATCATTTTTCCAACCGGGTTGGTGCGGCTCCAACCCAATTCACGAACCATTGCCTGGTTGATCACCACAGCCGAAGAATCCGTCGGAAAATCTTTGGAAAAATTTCTTCCGCTAATCATTTTAATGCCGAGCGTTTTTAAATAATCTTCATCTACATGATAAATATTAGCATGAATTTCTTTGCCATTCCCATTGTCATTTTTAGGATAAATTTCAGTGCCATCCATAAAAGGAAGCCCAGGCACTGATCTTGAAATACTGGTGGCCACTACATTTTTATTCTGTGATAATTGCTGTTTAAAAGCAGGCTGATCTTTGCCCAGCAGCCGGGCATCGGGTAAAAACAACACCTGTTTTTTGTCGTAGCCCAGTTTTTTATTTTGCATAAAATACAATTGCTGGTAAACAACAATCGTTGCAATAATTAAAGCAATGGAAACGAAAAACTGGAATACCACCAGGCTGCTCCTCAAAAGGTTTTTTTGTGAACCATTAGAGGAAGATCCTTTTAAAACTTTGATGGTATTAAAAGACGAAAGAAAAAAGGAAGGATAAATGCCGGCAACAATTCCCGTAATAATGATCAGTGAAATCATTGCCAGTATGGATTGGTAGCTTACAAAAATGCTGAAGGGGATTTGCCTGTCTGCCAATTGATTGAAGTAGGGCAGAAGCAAGGACAGCAATCCAAATGCAATGATCATTGACAAAAAGGTGAGTACAACAGATTCAGTAAGAAACTGGATGATTAATTGTTTTTTCAGTGAACCTAATACTTTCCTGATGCCCACTTCCCGTGCTCTTTTTACTGCCCTAGCCGTGGAAAGGTTCGTAAAGTTTACACACGCCAATAATAAAATAAACAAGGCAAGCGCTGAAAAAATATACACATACTGAATGTCGCCATTCGGTTCCAGTTCATACTTTGTATGTGAATAGAGATGAATGTCGGTGAGCGGCTGTAATGAAAATACAAAGGTATTAATTGACTTTTGCGCTTCAGCCAGGCTTACACCCATGTCATGCTGTATTTCGGGAACCACATGTTCAGCCACCAATTGAGGGAATTTCTTTTCCAGTTGTTTGGGATCAGTATTTTTATTTAAAAGAAGATAGGTATAAAACCCAAGATTGCTCCACGTTTGTCGCGTGAGATGCCAGGAAGAGAGGCTAGAAAAGCATCAAAATGAAAATGCGAATTTTCCGGAACTTCATCAATAACCCCGGTTACTTTATAAAGAACCTGGCCGGTTCCAACAGATAAAGATTTACCCAAAGCTTCTTCATTACCAAAATATTTTTTTGCAAATGCTTTGGAGATCACCATGCTGTTGGGCTGTACCAATGCGGTTGTGATGTCGCCTTCTACCAACGGAATTGAAAATAACTGAAGGAAGTTGGAATCCGCAAAAGCAAGTTGCTTTTCCTTAAATTGTTTGTCATTAAATTTTATAAAATCCTGTGCAGATGCAAGCCTTGTGGTAGCTTTAATTTCCGGAAAAGCATTCTTCATTCCTTCACCAACTGCTACGTCCACCATTGGATAAGCCGCAATATCTCCATTGCCGGTTACTGATAAAATAACCCGGTACATATTTTTGGCCTGCGCAGGATATTTATCATAGCTTAATTCGTTTAACACAAATACTGCTATGAGCATAAAACTGGTGAGGCCAATGGCCAGTCCAAAAATATTTATGAAAGAAAAAGCTTTGTTTCTTTTTAAGTTTCTTAGAGCAATTTTGAAATAATTTTTTATCATAGAAACCTTTTTAGTGACTTAAGGCAACATGATTTCTCATAAATAATCAAGCCTGATATTTTTCTGTTGATTTTAAGCGCCTTATAATTTAAAATAAAATAAAACTGTACGGTTTTGATACAGGTAGTGTTTCGTTTTGATACAGGAGATTAATTGGCTGATGTGCTAATGAATGTGAAAATTTGAAAATGAGATGGACAATTGACCATTTAAATCAATCCTGCTTATGGTCTGCAAGTTGTTTTCTTTTAATCATTATCGGTTTTTAAACAGATTTATTACAGTTGTTACATCCGATAACAAGCCGATTAAAGAGGGTTGTCTCGTCCTTGATTAGGCTATCTTATACCTGTCTTAAACTTTGAAAAAATCTTATGAGACAACCACTTTATTCTCCACTCAGATCCTTAACGCGGATATTTCTAAACTGAACGACAGAGCCGTGACCGAGAAAACCTATGTGCCCTTTGTCCCGCTTCAAACCGGGATGCTGCTTACCGTCCATCGTTCCATTCTCCCGTGCTGTAGTGATATCTGCGTCAGTAATAACAGTTCCATTTAGTATCACTTTTATTTTTGAGCCCTTTGCGATTATTTCTTCCCTATTCCATTCGCCAACAGGTTTTAAATAACCACGCTTTGCAGGCACAACGCCGTATACGGAGCCATGATATTGATAAGGATGAAGGTCTTTATATTCAGGTGCATCATTATCCAGTATCTGTATTTCCATTCCCACATAGGCGGCATCACCTTCAAGCGGAGCCCTTATACCGACACCATTATTAGCGCCGGGGGTAAGTTTAAATTCAAAACGGAAATCAAAATCACTGTATTCTTTTTTGGTATAAAGGTTTCCTCCGCTGCCTTTTTCCGGGTGGATGGTTATGGTGTTGTTTTCAGGAAGATAACTATCCGTAGCGCCCATCCATTGATCCATTGACCTGCCATCGAACAATAACTGGTAGTCTTGCTGTTTTTCAATTTTGGAAAGGTGATTATCCATGGTATTCTTAGAAGAAGTGCAAGAAATAAAAACTACTGCCGGAGCTAATAAGCAGAAAAATAAATTTGATTTCATTTTTTTATTTAAGATTTAGGTAAACTACACGTTACACTTGTTGCCAGGAATTATGCTACCTGTTTTGGTCCTTCAAACTGCCGGTTCCTTCAGGAACCAAATATATGAAAGACTAGTTTAAGGAAATGTATTTTTCTGCTATATTCTCATTTGGGCAATAAAAGGAACTAATTTAATGTCCGTTTCAGACAAATTATATTCGACACGGGGTGGAACTTTGTGATATGCTTTTTCTGATAATCAATTCACCAACTTCCAGTTCTTTCAACGTTTATGTCAGCATTTTTGGCGCAATTCCACAGGAGCGCATGAAATGGAAAGCAATGTGCACACATTTAATTGAATAGTACCTGCTATAAACTACTTTTGTGGTAAATTATAACTGCTATCAGGAGGATTGGCACATTCACAAAAAGATTTTTTTATGCAAAAGCAGGGATTGGTGATCAAGCTGGGATCCACCATCATTACGAACAACAAAGGAGAAATAGATGAAGTTGTTATTCAAAAGTTAGCCAAAGAGGTAGCTTCGCTGACAACCAGATACAATGTGGTATTGGTTTCCAGCGGCGCCGTGGCAAGTGGCAAGGCATTCATACGGAACTATAAGGGCACATTGACGGAAAGGAAAGCCGCTGCCGCAGTGGGCAATCCTTTACTTATTCAATTATATCACCGCTATTTTTCACAATATGGAATTACCATCGCCCAGGCGTTATGCGAACGTCACCATTTTTCTACCCGTTCGCAGTTTCTTCAATTGAAAGACACGTTCCTCGAATTTTGGGCGAACAATATAATTCCTGTGGTGAATGAAAACGATATGGTGAGTAACGTGGAATTAAAGTTCTCCGATAATGATGAATTGGCTACGTTGATCGCCATAGGACTTCATGCTGAAACACTGCTTATCTGTACTTCAGCAGGTGGGTTTTTGAATGCAGAAAAAAAAGTAATACCAGTGGTTGATAAGATTGATCATGAAATAGCGTCTTTTGTCCATACGGAAAAAAGCAGTATAGGATTAGGTGGAATGCTTTCAAAATTGACCTTTACCCGACTGGCCACCTCGCTAGGCATAAGAGTTATTATCAGCGGGCTTTCCGGGAAGCGCCCCCTGTCTGAAGCATTGGAAGGAACAAAAGGTACTATCTTTAAGGCATGGAAGTCAGATTTAAAGGCACGGCAAAAATGGCTGGCCAGTGGCTCAATAACCATTGGGAGCATCTACGTGGATGAAGGTGCGGAAAAAGCGTTATGCACGCGGAAAAGCTTATTGGCAGTAGGCATTTCTAAAGTAAAAGGAAAATTTTTGCCTGGCGAAGTTGTGCAGTTGGTTAATCTAAAGGAATTGATTATTGGAGTAGCCAAGGTTAGATTGAGTGCTGAAGAATTAAAGGAGCCTTTTCCTAGGAAAGGCTTTATTGCGGCACATGCTGATGATATTGTACTTTTCTAAAAAAAGTGTAAAACCGAAATATGAACAAAATTGAAAAACTGATTATAAAAACCCACAAAGCGGCTGCTGACCTGCGTAATACCAAAGAGACGCAGATCGTAAAAGCATTAAAAGCGCTGTGGCGGGAGGTGAATGAAAATACCGAAGGGTTACTAAAAGCAAACAGCAGGGATATAGAGAAGGGTGATCCCAACGATCCAAAAAAAGACCGGCTGCTATTGAATGCACAAAGAATAAAAAGTATTGCCAGCAGCATTCGTCAGATCAGCAAATTGCCCGATCCTTCAGGAAAAGTACTGGAAAAAAGAGTTTTATATAATGGCTTGCGGCTGGAAAAATTGTCAGTACCACTCGGTGTGGCAGGTGTTATTTATGAATCAAGGCCCAATGTAACTTTTGATATTGCGGCGCTCTGTCTGCGTAGCAGGAATGGATGTGTTTTAAAAGGAAGCATTGAGGCAGAAAATACGAATAAAGAAGCTATCAGAATAATAAAAAAAGTTTTAAAGGATCATGCTATCAATCCTGATTGTGTCACCCTACTTCCTTCAGTCAGGGAAACGGTTGAAGAAATGTTCAGGGCGACCAGGTACATTGATGTGCTGATACCCCGCGGTTCTGATCAATTGATACAATTTGTACGGAAGAATAGTCTGGTGCCTGTTATAGAAACAGGAGCGGGAGTCTGCCATATTTATGTAGAGAAGGAAGCTGCCCTGAATAAAGCGCGGGATATAGTAGTGAACGCTAAAGTTTCACGTCCTTCTGTTTGTAATGCAGTGGATACAGTGCTGGTGGATGAGTCGATAGCCCCGGTTTTTTTAAAGGAGTTGCAACCGTTTCTGGAGCAATATAAAGTGGAGATCTTTGCTGATGCCAGGGCTCATAAATTATTGAAGGGATACGCTTTTTTACAAAAAGCAACTGCAGAAGATTTTGGCCGCGAATTCTTAAGCCTGAAATGTGCCATAAAAGTCGTTAAGGATATTGATGAAGCATTACTGCATATACAGAAATATTCTACCAGACATTCAGAAGCGATCATATCAGAAAATAAAAAACAATGCAGTCGTTTTATACAGCAAGTGGATGCTGCGGCTGTATATACCAATGCGTCAACCCGCTTTACCGATGGTGAAGAGTTTGGGTTAGGCGCCGAAATAGGTATTTCAACCCAAAAGCTGCATGCGCGTGGACCATTTGCATTAGAAAAGCTGGTTACCGAAAAATGGATCATAAAAGGAAATGGGCAGGTACGGTGATTTGCCCCTTATTGCTCTTCCTGGACTTATCAGATCCTTGCGACCTGTTGAAAGCAGAAAAAATATCATGCAAACAGAAAAGTACTAGGAATCGAAAGAAAAATGTTCGGCAAATAAGGTAATTCAAAAACCATTCTTTTCCTTCTTTTTATTTGCTTGTAATGAAATAATTTTTAATTGAAAGTCAAAGTTTTTTAAAGCCATATCCGGCCTCACGTCAATGGCCCTCTCAAGAAGAGGAAAGCACTTTCCGTTAACGCTTTGCATTATTGACATTACTCACTTTTTAAACTCTTCACTGGATTGGCAACTGCGGCTTTTATTGCCTGAAAACTTACTGTGATCAATGCGATTATTAATGCGGTGATGATTGCTGTTAAAAATATCCACCACTCAATTTTTATCCTGTAGGCGAAACCTTCGAGCCATTTATTCATTGCCCACCAGGCCACCGGCAAAGAGATTAATGCGGCAATAAACACCAGCTTTAAAAAATCTTTTGAAAGCATTGAAGAAATATCAGTAACGGTTGCGCCCAATACCTTTCTAATTCCAATTTCTTTTGTTCGTTGCTCTGCCGCATAAGTGATGAGGCCAAATAATCCGAGACATGCGATCAGAATCGCGAGAATTGAAAATGTGATGGAAAGCGCAGCTGTCCTCTGTTCTGACTGATATATTTTGTTGAAATCTGCATCCATGAAAGAATATTTAAAGGGCATGGAAGGAGCCACTTTTTTATAAATATTTTCAATAGAAGTAATCAGGTTACCAGCGTTTGAAGTGTTGAGGCGAAATGCAAGACTTCCTGTTTGTTGCGACAGCAAAAAGCACAAAGGAGTAACCTCATCATGCAACGAACTAAAATTGAAATTTTTTACCACTCCAATGATATGGTATTTTGTAAAATCTTTTGAAGGAAAATTATTCATATAATAAAGCGGATGGTTGACTGCATCGGTGATTCCTGCTAACTTTGCAAACGCTTCATTTATGATAATTCCTGAAGAATCAGTTGGAAAATCTTTTGAGAAATTTCTTCCCTGCACCATTTTCATTCCAAGTGTAGGAATGTAATTTTCATCAATTCTCCATATTTGACTGCTTACCGCATTTTTTGTATCTGTAGCGGGGGTGGGAAAAAGCGGGCTATCACTACGCCAGCCTGCAGTAGGCAAATACCCTGTCATAGTTGCGTCCTTCACGCCGCTTAATTTGAGCACTTCGTCTTTAAAAACTTTTGCACTGTTGCCAAGCGATTCTGTATTTTTTATTACTAAAATATGGTAGCGGTCGTAACCAATATCTTTGCTTCTGATATAGTTAAGTTGTGAGTAAATCACAAGGGTTCCAATAATCAGAAAAATTGAAATAGCAAATTGGAAAACAACCAGCCCGCTGCGCAACCAACCAGTCTTGAAACCTGCTGCCACTTTCCCTTTCAGCACGGCAGCCGGTTTAAAAGAGGAAAGGTAGAAGGCAGGATACAGGCCAGCGAACAAACCAACAATAATCACCAATAAAATCAGCGAAGGCAACAACCATGAATCAAAAAATGACGCCATAGTCAATTCTTTTCCACTCAAAGTGTTGAAGTAAGGCAATAATAATCCAGCAATTATCAACGCTAAAATCATGGAGAGAAAACTGATTAGTAAAGATTCAGTCAGGAATTGCGAGATGAGATTTTTTTTCATGGACCCCAATACTTTTCTCACGCCGACTTCCTTTGCTCTGCCAGATGAACGGGCAGTGGAAAGATTCATGAAATTGACGCAGGCAATCAATAAAATAAACAGCGCAATAATTGAGAAAATATAAACGTATTGTATGTTGCCGTTTGCCTCCAGTTCGCCATCTTTTCCTGAATAAAGATGAATCCGGCTCAACGGCATTAAACTGTAGTGGAGATAATTACCTTGTTTTGCAAATTCTTCTTTTGTAAGATTCCAGCTTTTAAAAAAAGGTTCCACGTTTTTCATCACAAATCCATTCAACTGCGCATCTATTTTTTTTGCATCGGCCTTTTTACTCAAAACAATATATGTATTGAAATTATTGCTGGTCCATTGATTGATTTCGTAAGGAGATAACTGTCCGTACATGGAGACAAAAAAATCATAATGAAAATGAGATTCTTTTGGAACGTCTTTGATAACACCGGTTATTTTATATACTGAAGTATCGTTAACGGTCAAAGATTTGCCCACAACATCAGTTGAATTAAAATACTTCCTGGCAGTTGTTTCTGTGATTACTACCGAGTTGGGTTCTACCAGCGCTGTATGTGGATCGCCGGAAATCATGTGCAATGTAAATACATCGAACAATGTCGAATCTGCAAGGATTACTTTATCTTCCTGAACATTTTGATTGTCTTTTTTTACGAGGAAACCTCCGTGATCACGAAGACGCACATATTGTTCTACCTGTGGAAATTCACTCTTTAATGCAGCGCCTAATGGATCAGGGGTACTTGCTAACATAAAATGATGGCCGCCAAATTGCAGGTCGGCATCTAACCGGTAAATACGATCTATTTTTTTATTGTAATAATCATAATTCAATTCATCAGTAACATAAAGGATGATCAGAAGACAAGTGGCCAGGCCACAAGCCAATCCAATAATATTGATGGCAGAAAAGCCTTTGCTTTTAAAAAGATTTCTGAAGGCGGTTTTTAAATAATTTCTAAACATCGTTTTTAGTACCTGGGTCTTTGTTCGTAGTGAATGATGCCGACAAACCACGCCCCGCATCTTAATTCTTTTTTTAATGCTGTAACGGAAAAATAATGGGAATTTTAATTTTGGTATTTTTACATTTTCAGATTAGTTAATTATCACATTAACTATTCACTTCTTAAGCTTTCCACAGGATTTGCTATTGCCGCTTTTATTGCCTGGAAACTTACCGTTAGCAATGCAATAACTATGGCTAATATTGCTGCAACTAAAAATATGATCCAATCAATTTTTATTCTATATGCAAAAGTCTCTAACCAGCTGTACATTATCCACCATGCCAGGGGCAATGCGATGAAGCATGAGATGGTAACGAGCTTTAAGAAATCTTTAGATAGCAAGCCGGCAAGGCCTTTGGCAGAAGCTCCCAATACTTTTCTGATCCCAATTTCTTTAGTTCTTCTTTCTGCTGTGTATGCTGCTAATCCAAATAATCCAAGGCAGGAAATAAAGATGGCAAGTATGGCAAAAACACTCGCCAGTTCACCAATGAGCGCTTCTGTTTTGAACAATTGGTTAAAGTCTGTATCGACAAAATTAAATTCGACCGGATAACCAGGATTATCACTTTTGACAATCGATTCTATTTTTGCCATGACAGGCTTCATGTCGGCATTCGGTTTTAATCTGAGGGTTAAATAATTTACATAGGAAGTATCAGAGAATAAAATAAGTGGCGCGGCCGGCGCGTACATATCGTTGTAAATAAAATTTTTTATTACCCCGATGATCGTCATATTATATAATTCTCCTTTTTCATTATGCCTTTGGATGATACTGCCAATAATATTTTTATTTCCGATTGATTTTGCAAGTGATTCGTTGATGATTACATTGCTGCTATCGGTTTTTATATCCTCATAAAAATTCCTTCCGGCTTTTAATTGCATCCCTGTTGTTGGAATAAACTCAGGGCTTACATTATCTACAGTTATCAATAATTGTTTGTTTGGGTCCTTTCCGGGCCATGTAAAATCTCCGGTATTGTTTCCTAATTGAAGTACAGATTGTGAACTTAAAGTTGCATTTTGAACCAGTCCCGTTTGCATCAAATCATTTTTAATTACACCAAAATTTTCTTTCATCTTTCCGGTAAGGGTTGTGTAAATAAGCCCGTCTCTGTTGTATCCAAGATCTCTTCCCTTTACATGTTGAATCTGCCTGTAAATAATAACCGTGCTAATAATAAGAATGATTGATACAGCAAATTGGAGAACGACCAAACCTTTTCTGATAAAACCGGCGCTGCCACCGGATTGTATTTTAAGTCCCTTCAAAACTTTTACCGGATTGAACGAAGAAAGATAAAATGCAGGATAACTTCCGGCGATCAATCCACATAATAATGCAATCAGCAGCAGGCCACCCAAATGCAATGGATTAAAAATATCAAGTGACAATTGTTTTTCAACAAGAGAATTAAAAGCGGGCAAGGAAATATAAATAATAAGAACAGCAAAAAAGGTTGCGAGGAGTGCCAAAAACAACGCTTCTCCTATAAACTGAGCAACCAATTTATTTTTCCCCGCCCCTAAAACTTTTCTTACGCCTACTTCTCTTGCACGCTGCTCGGAGCGGGCCGTAGATAGATTCATAAAATTGATGCATGCGATAATTAAAATGATCCACGCAATCAGACTAAACAGGTTCACAAATTTTAACTGTCCTTCTCTCTCTTTTCCGTTATTGTCAAAACTGTTGTACATTCTCCACCGGTTCATCGGATAAATGGACAACTTTGCGTTTGCCCCTTTTTCTTTCGTTTGTACATATCCGTAAAGTTTTTTATTAATGGCTGCAATATTTGCATTTGGCTCGGTTTCCACATAAGTAATAATGCCATTGTTTCCCCATTTTTGCAACCAGTCATTTTGATTCAGAAAAATTTGAAATGGCGCAAGCCAGTCAAATTTAAAAGAAACATTTTCAGGCAAATCTTTTATAACGCCGCTAATCACGTAATCGCGCTGGTTATTCATCTTCAAAGTTTTGCCAATCACATCTGTTGATTGAAAAAATTTCTTTGCCATTTTTTCTGAAATCACCAAAGAGTATAACTGAGTGAAAGCATTAGCCGCATTACCTTCTAGAAACTGAAGCTGGAACATTTTTAAAAATGAAGAATCCACATAATTGCCGGATTCATAAATTGCTTTATCGCCGAGTGAAAAGAGTTCCGGATTGCCCCAAGTGCTCCTGGTAGTTCTTTTAATGCCTGGAATTTCAGCCTTAACAGAAGGGGCTAAAACGCCCGGAGTAGCGTCAAAAGTGAAAATAGTACCATCGTAGGCTTGTTGATCTTTTACAAGATATAAATTATCGCGGTTACTGAAAGAATGATTCCATGTTAATTCATTTTCTACCCATAAAAAAATGAGTGCAGCACATGCAATTCCAATGGACAAACCGAATATATTTAAAAAGCTGTAACCTTTGTTTTTCCAAAGACTTCTGAAAGTTGTTTTTAGATAATTTTTAAACATGGTTTAGTTCGTAGTTCTTAGTTTTGTTTTCCTCAGCTTCTGAATTTCCGTTTCCCCATTAGCATTACACCAAGATATTTTCAGTAACTGTCTGTCCATCCAGCATTCTGATGATCCTATGACTGTAACGGGCATCATGTTCGCTGTGTGTAACCATGATAATTGTTGTGCCTTGCTCATTTAATTCCATCAACATTTGCATCACTTCATTTCCATTCGATGAATCCAAATTTCCTGTCGGCTCATCTGCAAGAATTAATTTAGGATTGTTTACTACAGCTCTTGCAACAGCTACACGTTGTTGCTGACCACCGGAAAGTTGCTGAGGATAGTGGTTTTTTCTGTGCATGATCTGCACCTTGTCCAAAACTTCTTCCACCCGCTTTTTTCTTTCGTCCGCCTTTACTCCAAGATAAATGAGGGGCAATTCTACATTTTCAAAAACGGTCAGTTCATCAATCAGGTTGAAGCTTTGGAAAACGAAGCCAATGTTGCGTTTGCGCAAATCCGCTCTTTTTCTTTCATTGAAATGAGCCACTTCAATTCCATTGAAAATGAAACTTCCGCTGTCAGGATCATCCAATAATCCGAGGATGTTTAGTAATGTTGATTTGCCACATCCTGACGGGCCCATTACTGCAACAAATTCACCGTCATTAACTGAAAATGAAAGTTTGTTAAGCGCAACTGTCTCCACTTCTTCAGTGCGATAGATTTTTTCGAGGTCTTTAATTTTTATCATTGTTTGGTTTTTAAATGAAATTGTTTTTTGTTCTAAATATTTATTTTTTATTTTTTACACTTTTATCAGAAAATCATCAAATGGAAAAACTTCAAACGAATGGATTTCTGCTGGGCTTAAATGATCTTGTACTTTCATACACCTTTCTTCAATTTCACAAAATGCTTTCACTGTATTTACCTGCCAAATAAAAAAGAAACATAGAAAGATACAAAGTATAATTGTTGTTTTTATCAGAAAACTCTTTTTCATAAAAGTTGTTTTACGGATGTCTTATTTTTTTCGAGTCAATCTTTCTTCAACACCAACTCCTGCATATCTCCATAATTTTCATAACTGCTGGTTACCACTTTATCACCAGGTTTTAAACCACTTAATACCTCATAATAATCAGGATTTTGCCGGCCTAATTGTATATCAACTTTATAAGCCTTTTTCCCGTCATCACTTACTTTAAAAATCCAGTTGCCGCCGGTTTGCTGGTAGAAACCTCCTTTTGGTAAAAGTAGCGCCTGGGTTTCATCACTCAATGCCAAACGGATCTGAAGTGTTTGTCCGCGACGAATTCCTTTCGGGACATCGCCAATGAATTCCATATCGACCTGGAAACGTCCATTCGTTACCTGTGTATAGACTTTTTTAATTTCAAGATTGTATGTTTTATTATCGAAATCAAAATTTCCTTTCAAACCGATAAAAATTCTTGAAATATAATGCTCATCAATATCCACGCGGACTTTATAACCACTCATCACATCAATTTGACCAAGACGTTCGCCTTTATTTTTCGATTGTCCAATTTCCGCATCCAAAGAAGTTAATTGGCCATCAATCGGCGCACGAACAATCAGGTCACCCACTTTTTGCTTCATAACATTCAATGCATTTTGAGAACCTTCAAACAGCTGACGGGCTTGAGTTACCTGCTGTTGATTGGAAGCAGAATCCTGTTGAAGAATCTTGTGAGTCAACTGGCTTTTTTGGGAATAATAATTATAATCATTTTTTGCTTTTTCAAATTCCTGTGAGCCAATTGCTTTTTGTGCAAATAAGTATTTGTCTAATTTATAAATACGTTCTGCTTCTTTCAATTGACTTTCCACATCAGTCATTTGATTTAGTTTGCTTACTGTATTTTGCTGTGCGGCATTTTTTGATATCTGCATCTGTGTGAGCAAATTGTACACATTGGTTTGTTGTGTTACAAGGCCCAATTGTAAATCTGTATTTGACAATCTTAATATCGGTTGTCCTTTTTTCATCATTGCACCATCATCCACATATTTTTCTTCCACACGACCACCTTCAACTGCATCAAGATAAATTGTAGTGAGCGGAAGTACCACGCCATTCACAGGAATAAATTCCTGGAAAGTTCCTTTTTTTATTTCACTGATGGTTACACGGTCAGTATCCACATTGAGTTTACTGCTCCCTGATGTGTAATAATAACTTGCGCCGATCAGTAAAACCACTGCCACAATTCCAACAATGGTTAGGATCCTTTTTGTTGACCATTTCTTTTTTTCTATTACTCTGTCCATTATATTTATTTAAACTTTCCAGTTTTGGTTTTAGAAATCCTGATTTAATTTCTTAATAAACTATACAATGCCATGCCATTATTTATTCCCTTGTTTTTCAACAATTTAGAAAAGATATTTTTCTAAAAGTGTCCGTTTTTGATACAGTTGACGTTCATTTTTGATACAAACGATTTTGTTCAAAGAAATGAAGGATTTTAGAAATAATTTCTTGTGCTGAAAAGATTTTTTTTGCGGCGTTGGATATCCCAATATTGGGCAGCGCTGAAAATTCTTTTCTTTTCTTTTTTTAAATCTGTGGCTAAAGTTTCTTTTACTTCTGTTGTAAGAGTTTTAAATTCTTGTCTTGTCAAATTTTCTAACAAGTTGTTTGATTGAAATTTCATGATGTTTAATTTTAAGAGGTTTAAAGTTTGATTTTGATTTTTTTGAAATATGATTCTCAACTCTTTTTTTCTACATTTGATTTTAAGATGAAAACCTGTTTTCGTTTTTCTATTTTCATACAGTACAAAGATGTGCCAAAACATAAGTGATTGATTTTCAATAAAAAATTTCCTGAAGCAAAAAACATTGTGTTCGCTTATGATACAGTCAATATCCGTTTTTGAAACAGGTGTAGGTTCTTTAAAAAATATTTGTAGTTTTTGGTAAACCTTATTTTTAAAAATGCTATTCTTGCAAACATTTTTAGAAAGTTTTGAGCTGCATCGTTTTATTTTCGGCTTTCTATACAGGATTTAATTTATTTTAAATTAATTTCAATAACCAAACAATAAGAATTTCTGTTTAATTTTTTTTCTATGAATGCAAAAAATGCGACGATATTAATTATTGATGACGATACCGATGTTTTAACCGCTGTCAGGATGTTATTGAAAACAGAAGTGAAGGAAGTGGTTACAGAAAAAAATCCGGAAAATATCCGTCATCTTTTATCAAAATATTCTTTTGATCTCATTTTGCTTGATATGAATTTCAACAGTTCTATCAACACGGGAAATGAAGGAATTTTTTGGTTAAAAAAAATTCGGGAGTTCGGCTCAAAAGCTGATGTGATCATGATTACAGCTTATGGAGATATTGATCTGGCGGTACGTTCTTTAAAAGAGAGCGCAGCTGACTTTATGGTGAAGCCCTGGCACAATGAAAAGTTATTAGATTGTATCCGGAAGACTTTAAAAGGAAAGGGGAAGGAGCCCGATCAACGATCAGTTTCTGATTCGTCTGTTATCGGTAAAGAATTGATTGGCGATTCAGAAGTGATGAAAGATATCTTTTTTAAGATAGAAAAAATTGCTCCAACGGATGCAAACATTCTTGTTCTTGGTGAGAACGGAACCGGCAAAGATTTGATTGCGAAAGCTATTCATCAAAATTCTTTGCGTGCTAAAAAACCGTTTGTAAAAGTGGATGTTGGCGCATTGACAGAATCACTTTTTGAGAGCGAATTATTTGGTCATAAAAAAGGTGCATTTACTGGCGCTGCCGAAGACAGGGAAGGCAGATTTGAAGGCGCAAATTGCGGGACATTATTTTTGGATGAAATTGGAAATATAACTTTGCAACAACAATCGAAATTGTTGAGTGTTTTGCAAAACCGCCAGGTAATCAGATTGGGAAGTAATATTCCTGTAAATATTGACATTCGCCTGATATGTGCTACCAACGTGCCTTTGGCGGAATTAGCGAATGAAAACCGCTTCAGAAAAGATCTGATTTATCGAATTAATACTGTTGAAATTACTGTTCCGCCTTTAAGAAAAAGGGGAGGAGATATTATTTTGCTGGCAACCCATTTTGCAAATATTTATGCAAAAAAATACTTAAAACCGCATCTGCAACTTGATGCCAAAGCGATCGAAAAATTAAAGCAGTATCCTTTTCCGGGAAACGTTCGCGAACTGCAATACACAATGGAAAGAGCAGTGATCATGTCAGAAGGAGAGGTGCTGTCTTCCTCTGATCTTATTTTTTCTCCTATTGAAACTATTGTTACAAAAGATGAGGAACCCAAAGATTTGAATTTGAATGCTGTCGAAAAAAATACCATTTTGCGTGTGATTGAAAAGCATCACGGAAACATCAGCAAAGCCGCTAAAGAGCTGGGTCTAACAAGAACCGCTTTGTACAGGAGATTGAGTAAGTATGATATTTAGCTAAGAGATGCAATTCAAATGAGTTGCTGATTTTTAAAAATTAATCAGGTTTTATAAAATTAAAAAAATGATTACGGGATTCTCTGTCTTTTTATAATTACAGTGGTTTCCATTTCACTCCTCATGTATGTTTAAAAGATTTGAATTTAAAATTTTTATCAGAATACTGCTGTTGTTTATCACTTTGATGGTGGCTGCTTATTTATTGATCAGCGGCACTTTTACTTATCTTTTTTTATTGTCGCCGATTGTCATTTATCAACTGGCAGAATTATATCGTTTTCAGAACAGAACCCAAAAGGAATTGGACCAGTTTGTTCAATCCATCCGCTATCGTGATTTTTCAAGGCATTTCAATGTAAAGCATGCTCCTATTGAATTGCAGCAATTGCGTGATGGATTTAACCAGATCACTTCCACTTTTAAAGATATCAGCAAAGAGAAAGAAACATCGTTTCAATATTTACAAAAAATATTGGAATTGGTTGACACCGGAATCATTTCTTATGGAGTAGATAAAGGTGAGGTGATCTGGATGAATGACTCGTTAAAAAAAATGTTGCAACTGCCTTATTTAAGAACGATTCATTCATTGATGTCGCGTGATGAAGTTTTGTATAATGACATAGTTTCTCTCAATCCGACTGAAAGTAAAATAGCCATGGTTCATTTGGAAAACCGCTCTTTTAAAATTTTACTTTCTGCAACCGCTTTTCAAACTGATGGTAAAAAATTTATGCTGATTGCATTTCAAAATATTAATGAAGCTTTGGATGAAACAGAATCAAAAGCATGGCAAAAATTATTGAGTGTGATGACTCATGAAATTATGAATTCTGTTGCGCCAATCTCTTCACTGGCCGATACTTTAAAGAACCGGCTTGAAAATTCTGTCTCTTATCTTAATAATGAAAACGGTGCGGTTCATGATCTTGAAATTGGAATTGAAACAATAAAAAGACGCAGCGAAAGTTTACTAAAATTTGCGGAAACCTACCGCAATCTGAATAAGGTAACAAAACCAAATCTCAAAAAAGTTTATGTGCGTGATCTGTTCGAAAATTTATATCAGTTGATGGAACCAACTTTGGATCAAAAAAACATTGAGATGGATATTGTTTTAAAAGATCCGAATTTAACGGTAGAAGTTGATCCAAGCCTTATCGAACAAGTCTTAATTAATTTAATTGTCAATGCAAAAGAAGCGTTGAAAGACAGGCCTGACGGACGAATTATTTTATCTGGTTTATTGAGCAGTAAAGAAAAACCTTTGATAAAAGTAGCAGATAACGGTACAGGCATAGACGAAGATGTTTTGGAGAATATTTTCATTCCTTTTTTCAGTACCAAAAAAACAGGAAGTGGAATTGGTTTAAGTTTATGTAAGCAGATCATGATGCTTCATAAAGGAAATATCAATGTTCATTCTGTTGCGGGCGAGGGATCGGTTTTTACTTTGCAGTTCTGATCTTATTTAAAAAGTATACCTGTAACAATCGCAATATTCTTCATCACATAAAAGTTTTCGCAGCGTTTTGTCTTTCAGGACATCAATATAATCGATCGGTTTTTTGTTTACATAAATCGTTTTGTAAACCAATCTTATTCCATGACTGTAATCAACGTACCAATTTACATGCCCCGTGTATAAAGGCTGAATCGGTTTCCCATCCAACTTCTGCCAACCATAAATTGCCACGCGGTTTGACCTCGAACTGCGCGTAAGCATGCCTGTTATTACTACATCTTTTTTTATTCCGGCAATTAATCCTTTCCTCGATTTTCTTTGCCCTTCAATAATTAAATGATGCTGATACATAGTTACCGCGCTATCCCGAAAAGCATACATGGGCGCAGGCTCTAATTTTACTTTCGCTTGCTGGTAAATATCGTTCACTATTTTTCGAGTTGGTAAAAAACAATGCAGGCTGTCCGCGATCATTTGTGCGGTCATTGGAGTGAGTGGAATTCTTGCAAAATCCTTATCGGAACCGATAGACAAATAATCAGGTGCAACAAAATAATATGCATGAATTACTTTGCCATTGTCAGTAGTAATTGATGTTTTTATTTTTACAAATTTTTTTAAGAATGAAGGAATATTTCCATCAAGAATTTCATTCTTTGCCAATTCTTCTCTTTGGATTCTATCAACAGCAAAAACCTTTTGATAGAATTCATTTCCGGTTATTGCATTATTTTTTCTTTCTGCCAGATTAAGATGGCGGGAAGAATTGCAGGAAAAAAGAGCGAAATATATGAGCAGAAGAATAGCCGCAGTAGGTTTCATAATTCAATTTAGTATTTAGGATTTATCTTTGCGAAAAATTTTTTATGAATTTACATGAATACCAGGCCAAAGAATTATTAAAAAGATATAATGTTCCTGTTCAGGAAGGGATTGCCTGCAGCACAGTTACTGAAGCTGAAGATGCTTATCGTTTTATTAATAGTGAGTATGGGAGCAAGTTTGCGGTTATTAAAGCACAAATACATGCGGGAGGAAGAGGTAAAGGGAAAATTAAAGGAACAGAACAAAAGGGCGTTGCTGTTGCTAAAAGTTTGGAAGATGTAAAAACCATTGCACAAAATATTCTTGGTGGAACTTTAGTAACTGTTCAAACTGGTGAAGCAGGAAAAGTCGTGAATAAAATATTAGTAGCGCAGGATGTTTATTATGAGGGGTCGGAACCGGTAAAAGAATTTTATTTATCTATTTTGATGGACCGGTCAAAAGGAAAAAATGTAATAATGTACAGCACTGAAGGGGGAATGAACATTGAAGATGTGGCACATGAAACTCCTGAAAGGATATTCAAGGAATGGATACATCCTGGCGGGGGCGTATTGCCATTTCAGGCTCGCAAGATTGCATTCAACCTCGGTTTGAGCGGCACTTCCTTTAAAAATTTCGTAAAGTTTATAACTAATTTATACAACGCTTTTGCCGGGCTTGATTGCAGCATGCTCGAAATAAATCCAATGTTCAAAACAAGTGACGGAAAAATAATTGCTGTCGATTGTAAAATGAATATTGATGACAATGCTTTGATCCGCCATCCTGATATTGCTGCGTTGCGTGATGTAAGTGAAGAAGATCCGACTGAAGTTGAAGCGGCAAAATACAATTTGAATTTTGTAAAACTAGATGGCAATGTTGGGTGTATGGTAAATGGTGCCGGGCTTGCAATGGCTACAATGGATATGATCAAATTGAGTGGCGGAGAACCTGCGAACTTCCTGGATGTTGGTGGAACTGCAAACGCTCAAACTGTTGAAGCTGGATTCAGGATTATTTTAAAAGATCCAAAAGTAAAAGCAATTCTTATTAATATTTTTGGAGGCATCGTTCGCTGTGACCGTGTAGCGCAGGGCGTTATAGATGCATATCAATCTATTGGAAATATTGAAATTCCGATCATCGTTCGCCTTCAGGGAACCAATGCTGAAGTGGCAAAAGAATTAATTGATAAAAGTGGATTGAAAGTTGAATCTGCAATTTTATTGAGTGAAGCTGCTGAGTTGGTTAACAAAGCTGTGGCTTGATTTGGTTTTTTACAGACCGATTTTTCAAAAAATGATGTGAGATTAATTTCTTGAATAATAAATTAAATGAAGAAGAGGATTTTTACTTTATCAGAATATTTTTTATAGCAGGTATAGCGGCTTGTATAATGGTTTTCATTTCACTGCACCTCTTTTATAAAATTTAAATCCGCCTTCCTGTTTTATTAATTTACAATTATTGCAGCTGGTATCAAACCCAGTGTTGGTAACTTTCACCACAAAGAATGCAGGTTTGGTAATATTGCCTTTCAGTAAGAGTTGCTCATCAGTCTCTCCATAAACGGGGGAGGCAGGCTTTTTTGCATAAAAATATTGAGCATAACTTTTAAATCCAATTGGCCATATATACACATTTTTTCCCTGCAAACTTTCATAAAAATCAATTGCAGGACCTTGAGAATATTTTTCAATTTTTGGAACTACTGTCAACAAATAAACAAAGAGACAAATAGCTGTTGAATAAAAAAGTAAAAGTATTGCACGCCAGTTTCGTTTTTTATTAAAAAAGACAATAGCCAGGATCACAGCAAAGAAATAAAAAATCCCAATAAAGCTTTCAAAGCCGCTCCAGTGAACGTTTACATTCAAACTTGCTGCTGCAAAAGGATCTTTTAAATAAGGCAAAATCAATTCATGATGATTGGCTATATAAGGAAGCGCTGCCAGCAAAAATGAAAATACAAATCCCATAAAAGCGGTTAAAATCAAAAGAGAAATCTTCATTTTTTCTTTGTTTATTATCAGCCAGTCGAGATAACAGGCAGCCATAAACGCAAGTGGCATATAAGTAAGCGAAGAGTAGTGAACAATCTTTGTAGTAGTGATGCTAAACAAAATCATGACTGTCCAGAAAAGGATTTTCATCAATCGTAAAAAGGATTTTTTTACGTCCACATTTTTACCAAACAGAATTGGTAAAGCAATTATAGAAATTGGAAAACAACCAATGAAAACCACCACGAAATGATAATAAAAAGGTTCACCGTGACTTGCCACCGGATGCAAAAAAAGATCAGCCTGGTAAGAAAGGAATTCTTTTAAAAACCAAAAGCCGTTATTCATGATTTCCTGCCCAAACCACAATAAACAAATGATGGTGAAGAAGAAAATAAACAACAATATCTTTTTGATGTTGGGGAAGTTTTTAAACCTTGTAAATAAAAAATAAACAAAGAAAGAAATCAGAAAAACGAGTAAACCCACCGGCCCTTTGGTTAACGTTGCCAATCCAATGAAAAGCCCAGCCAGAGAAGGATACACAAATTTATTTTTAAAAACTTCTCCTGAAATGTTAAGATACATAAAATAGATCCCAAGAAAAATGAAATAATTGAAAACCGGATCTATAATTCCAGATTTAAAATATAAATGCGGCAAAAAAGTGCCGAGATAACTAATCGCCCAAATGAATCCAAATTGTGGGGATTTATATTTTTTCCCAACTAAAAAAAAGGTAACAAGTGTGATAATTCCAAAGATTGCATTTGGAAATCTTGCTGCAAATTCGTTGATGCCAAACATTTTCATTGAACCGGCCTGCAACCAAAAAAACAATGGCGGCTTTTCCCAAAAAGGTTGGAAATTAATTTGGACACGATGATAATTTCCTGTAACGATCATCTCTCTGGCGGATTCAGCAAAATTAATTTCGTCCCAATCAAAAAGATGAACTCTTCCCAGGAATGGAATGAAGAAAATGATGCCTGATAAAATAATTATCGTGAGGTATAAATTGCTTTGTTTTTTATTTATCGGGTTAGCAATTTCCATTTATAAAGTTTAAGCTTTGTCAGAAAATAAAGAATAGAAACTTTCAAAACTCCCAATCCATAAGTGATACTTCTGCTTAAATTAATGGAAGAAGCTTCTTTAAAATATTTGGTTGGACAGGTGATTTCAGCGATCTCAAAACCATTGTAAAAGATCTGCGCTACCATCTCATTATCAAAAATAAAATCATCTGAATTTTGCTTATAATTTATTTTCTGCAACACATCTTTATGATAAGCGCGATAGCCGGTATGATATTCAGAAAGTTTTTGATTCATCATTGTATTTTGAAACAAAGTCAAAAACCTGTTGGCCACATATTTATATAAAGGCATGCCACCCATCAAAGCACCCTTTCCTAAAATACGGCTACCAAAAACTACTTTATACAAATCATTACCAATCACTGAAACCATTGCCAGCAGTAATTTTGGTGTATATTGATAATCCGGATGAAGCATAATAATAATATCGGCGTTCAATTCCAAAGCTTTATCGTAACAGCTTTTTTGATTGCCGCCATAGCCTCTGTTTTTTGTATGTTGAATGATGTGTTTTATCCCTAACTTGTACGCCACCTCAATTGAATTATCGGTGCTGTTGTCATCCACCAAAACCAATTCATCTACTACATCCATTGGGATTTCTGAAATAGTTTTCTCTAGTGTAAGCGCGGCATTATAGGCAGGCAGCACAACAACAATTTTTTTACCGTTATACATTTATGCGGAAATAAATTTTTGCAAAGTAAAGGAATCAACAACTTATTCTCAGGATTAAAAAATGAGATTCTTGTTTTTTTTTATATAAGGGAACAAAAGCTAGTAATGCAATTGCAAATAATTTATGAAGAGAAATTGTTCAATAATATAATAATATCATAAGCTGATAATTCCAATCCTATTTTTCAAAAAAAGCAACACTTCCGCCAACCCAGTCCTTATCCTTATTATATCTTACACCGATCATTTTTCCTTTACTTAAACGCGCCAGGTTATTGACTGCTATTGGTCTTGCTGCCCCTTTTGGCCAGAAATAAAAAATTCTTATTTCTGCTTTTGCGGGAATATTTGGCGTCTTTATTACATCAGCATATTTTACCTTTCCTTGTAAGATCCAGTTCTCAGGATCGGCCACATTTTCAATATCTTCTTTGGTAACATCAATAATGACTCCCTGACCGGCAAAAGAATATAGAGGTTTCAAAACATAATTTTCAAGATCAGCAGGAATTTGAGTTACTTCATTGAGGTAAAATGTTTTAGGAACAAACGGATGGCGAATCAATGGCAACATAAATTTGCTGATCCGATAAAACCAGTTAGGATGCGATACCCATTCTACGTCCAATGGTTGTGTTATATCAACCACATCTCCAAGTTCAGCTTTCATTAGGGAAAGTTCATCAAAAATAATCCTGTTGTAAATTCTTTTTATTTGAATTTTCCTGCCCTCTTTTTGATAAAATAATTCCTTTCCTTCGAGTATCAAATCAGTGAGACATACAATTGGAATTTGCAAATAATCCTGGGTACAATAAAAATCAATTCTTGTCTTTTGCTGCTCCGGTTTTATTTCCAAAAGAATTACATTTTCAGTTTCATGCCCGCCTACAATTATTTCTTTCAAAAGTTGCAGGTAAGAAGCCTTATCAAACCCGCTTAAATAGTTGGAAAAATTTTCCGGAATTTCAAAATGCTTCTTAATTACTTCAGGATAATAAGCCTGAAAACCAAACAGGGTAGGGAATCCCTGCATTTCTACCAACTGAGGTTCCAGTTCTCCATTTTCATTTTCACAAACACCAAAATCAAAAGCAATGAAATCAGTATGATTATTTTCGTTGGCAACTTTTTCTCGTTTTGGGATTGCATTTTCAGTCAATTTTTTAAAACCAGGTTCTGTGATGATATCAACAATTGTTTCACATGCTTCAATCATTTTTTCTGTAAAACTTTTAGGAACAAAAACAGGAGTTTCAGCTACACGAAAATCAATTTCTCCGGGATGTTTAAGGTTAAGATCGGCTAGGAATTCTTTGTACTTTTTTTCAGAAAAATTGTTATTGAATTGGTCTCTTATTTCCGCGATCATTTGGTTATGGTGAAGGGTTAATTTTCAATAAAACAATATAATAATATAACAGTATAACAATATATCAATAAAACAATAAAATAATAAATCAACTCTTCTTCTACACATAAATTTCCTGCAAACTGTTCAACGCTATTTTTAGAAAATTAGGAAGAACATGATCATGTGTGCAAAGAATTTTATCAGGATCATTTAATTGTTCAATCATCGATTTCCATTTTTCAATTCCATGATTTTCGACAACAATTTTCTTCCTTCCTTCTGTTTTTAAATGAATGGTCATTCCGACAGGATCTGCTTCCGGATGGAATTGTGTACCGATAAAATAATCAGTAAAACGAACGCCCATTATCGCTCTTTCATAAGGCACATGAGGCCTGTCTTTTTCGATGCATAAGATTTTTGCACCTAATTCTTTTAACCGGGTTTGATTTGGCTGAATGACCTGGTAATCACGGCTGTCAACTGCATAAAACGGATCTGGTAAACCTTCAAAAACAGGTTCGAGCTTTCCATTATCCAGAAGATGAACAGGGAAAACTCCGAAGGCCGTTGATTTACGTTTTGTGATCTGTGCAATTTTAAAATACCTGCAGGCAAGTTGAAAAGAATGGCAGACAAAAAAGATATGTTTTTTCTGAACATTTAGTGGATCAGTATTCCATATTTCCATTTTTTTGACCCAGTTGAAATAAAGCGTATCCCATTCCATTCCTTCACTTTCCAAAGGACTTCCAGGCCCACCAGAACTTATATAAATATCAAAAGAAGAATCAGGTAATTCTTTTTTCTGTCGTACATCAAATTCTTCCACAAAAAGATCAATGTGATTCTCCTTCCCAAATTGATTTAAAATCTCCCGTAAACCCCGCATTCCCTGGTTTTCCTGCCCTGCATAAAGATCTAAAATGGCAATAGAAACAGCTTGTTTTTCATTAAGATTCATCTGGCAAATATAACAAAAGCAAATTTTTGGGGCAGTTAACGTTAATGCAATACTGCAAAGATTTCCACCATCATTGCACATTTGAAAAATTCCCTGATTTTTATGCTGATTCTTTTCGTAAATTCATATCAAAATTATCATCATGAACAGAATCAGCGACATCCTTTTACGCAAAGGAGACAATGCAATTTCAGTTTCTCCGGATACATCAGTGCTTGATGCATTGAAAGTAATGGCTGACAATAATATCGGTTCTGTGGTTGTAAAGGAAGATGACAAATTTGCCGGAATTGTTACAGAAAGGGATTACTCCAGAAAGGTAATATTGAAAGGAAAAAATTCTACCGATACAAGAGTGAGTGAAATTATGATGACTGATTTCCCTGATTTAAAGCCCTCTGATACAATTGAACATTGCATGGAGTTGCTCACAAAAAATAACATCCGCTATCTACCGGTTTTTAAAGAAAATCATCTTGCAGGAATTATTTCTATCAGTGATGTGGTGAAAGAAACGATCATTTCCCAGCAGCAAACAATTGATCATCTTCACGATTATATCCAATCCTGAAACTGATTTTTTTTCTTCTGAAAAAGTGAAAATCAATAACAAATCTTTATCAATAATTTGCCCCATTTTTCAATGCCTCTTTGAAATTTAAAATAACTTCGCAGCTTATGAAACCTAAAGTTTACCTCGCTATTGTCCCGGTTATTTTCTCATATTTTATTGTGGCTACTTCCTGCAACAGTGGCCAATCTGCCACCGATCGGTCTTTGAAAGATTCTGTTGAAAAAGAACAGGCTATTGAAAAAGGAAAAGTGTATGAGAAAAAAACAATTGACACCGCTTTATATAATAAGTTGTTGAACAATCTTGCTAATCATGATACGACAGGAAAGTGGCCGGTCAAAATGCCTTATCCTCTGGAAGGTGCCATTTTTCCATTTCATCGTATTGTGGCATTTTACGGAAATCTTTATTCTAAAAAAATGGGGATTCTGGGCGAATTGCCTAAAAATGAAATGTTGAAAAAACTGAAAAAGGAAGTGGCAAACTGGCAGAAAGCCGATTCATCTGTTTCTGTTATTCCTGCTTTACATTATATCGCAGTAACAGCGCAAGGCGCTCCTGGAAAAGATGGTAAACATAGAATGCGTATGCCTTACAGCCAAATCGATACAATTATGAACTGGGCAAATGAAATTGATGCGTTGGTATTTTTGGACATCCAGGTAGGTCATAGTTCTGTAAGAGATGAAGTGCCGCCATTAGAAAAATATTTGAAATTGCCACAGGTTCATTTGGGAATTGATCCCGAGTTTTCAATGAAAGACGGACATGTTCCGGGACAGAAGATCGGAACTTTTTCTGCAGCAGATGTGAATGTTGCCATTGATGATTTAGCGGCCCTGGTAAAAAAATACAATCTTCCTCCCAAGATTTTAATTGTGCATCGCTTCACACAAGGGATGGTCACCAATTATCATCAAATAAAGAAAGTTCCCCAAGTTCAGGTGGTTATGGACATGGATGGATGGGGCGATAAGATATTAAAACGCTCTACTTATTTACGTTACATTTATAAGGAACCTGTTGAATTTACAGGCTTCAAATTGTTTTATAAAAATGATACCAAAACCGGTGCAGATCAGTTGTACATGCCTGAGGAATTATTAAAGTTTATTCCAAAACCAAGCTATATTCAATACCAATAACTTCTATATTTTTTATGAAAACGAATTTTGTTTTTATCGCTTTATGCGCCTTTATTTTGAGCGCATGTCATTCTGCAAAAGCAAAAGAAGAAACTGAGAATGCGGGAAAATCTAAAGGAAAAAATTCAGCAACAGCGGAAATGAATACACCGGTAGCTGATCTGGCCACAATGCTTGCAAAGAAGCAGGTGCCTGTCTTGTGTTACCATCATATCCGGGAACCAAAGCCAGGACAAAGTGAAACGATGAAGAGTTATTCTGTTTCCCCCGCGCAATTTGCCGAACAAATGAAGGCACTAAAAGACAGCGGT